>Ga0268261_10002735_pt1 | contig 12715 bp, 5 predicted proteins | sample TergutNc150P1_FD_190353 | JGI IMG/M metagenome (GOLD analysis project Ga0268261, IMG submission 190353) | Nasutitermes corniger P1 segment gut microbial community from laboratory colony in Florida, USA - Nc150 P1 (SPAdes) (version 2) | ecosystem: Host-associated > Arthropoda: Insects > Digestive... | reverse complement strand
TGTGTGATCTAGAAACATCAAGAATAGGTGCTCCATATATATATATATATAAAACATTAGTTGCCTAAGGGTTAATGATTTAACCCTTATCCTGCTAACATGGAGAAAATGATGAGCTCCTAATAATGCCAGCAAATAGCAGATGGAATTTAATTCAGCGTTTAAAGGGTTAAGTGAGGTTACAGAGTATGTTACATGATTTTGGTTAATTTTGTGGTAGTAGGTTATATCACTTTAAATTTGTATCTTCTTACAGTTGGAGGAGTTGCAACTTCCGCAGAACAATTCCGTAGCCCGAATGTTGTGGCACCAACAGATGGTGATCCGATTCCTCCATTTCCACCACCCAAACCCACGTCAGATTCTGTGCCTAGCCCAAATGTGATACAGTCTACAGGACAACCTGTTGCAATGGCCTCAACGTCTCGGGGTTCCACACATCATTATCACGCACCCTTCCCTTATGCAAGCATGAATCATGCAGCACATGCCATGCAGAACAGGGCATCAGAGTCAAATCATCACCACCATAATTCCACACCTGTGGCTACAGGAACGGGGAATTTTAACCATCATAGTTTTGCAGCACCACCTCCCCCGCCTTACCCTGGTCCTTCCCCTACACCCACTCCAAGTTCTAGTGGAAGCATTAGTGGAAATGCCTTACAGCAACCATCAGCAGCACAGCCTTGTAAACCTCAGGCTACCCAGCCTTATTGTGCAGCAAATAAAGCACAATCACAACAGCCTGGTGTCATTGGCCCTAGGACTGTTGGTACCAACAATGTGGCATTGTCAAGCCCATTGCTTGTAAATTTGCTGCAAAATGATGGCTCCACAGGTGTGACGCCGCCTGCAGCAAACTCAGGTAAGAAAATTTATGGTGAATTTGGTTGGAAGATGGAACACAAATGAGAGACATGAGAAGGGCCTACAAAAGTTTAGTCAGAGTCTGAGGGGAAAAGTTAGGTTCGAGATCTCGGTACACGTGTGAGGATAATATTAAAATTGAAGGTAAATCGTGCTTGTGGTTGTAGACTGGACTGATTCTGGGTAGGATTCAGCAGGAATATTGTGTGACTGAGAGTTTGGGTCCCACACAAGGTAGGTAAATGTCTTGATGACCTGCATGTCGGTTTCATAAGGAGGACTCAGTCTCATGATACTAGTTTAGAATTATTAAGAAGTACATGTCTCCTGTTTTTCTGTCTCTGTGTGTATTACCAGCATATGACATCGTCCAGTTTATTGTGTTTTTGTAACTTGTTCTGTGGTACCCTAGATACCTAGTTTTTTAAGCGTAGTAACATAATTGTAGATGTGACCTGTCATATTTCCTTGCAAATTACTTTGTCTGTTTTAATAAGGAATGTTTGAAAGAGTATATTGGAACATATGTCCATCGTTTCTGAAGGGCCTAGTGTGAATGAACAGTACTTCTAGGAAAGCAATGTGTAGGGAAACAATAAAAAGAGGTTTCACTGTATGTTTTAACAGTGACTGGTGATTGCATTTTGTTATAGCAATGTTAATTTGCTGTACAGGGGCCAACAAAATGCTACCTCCTCCACCAGGAAATATCTCAAGTGTGGGAGATAAGTCAGCAGTAATAGGCAGGGTCAGGGGTCCACAGCACCAACCAGTGCAGCAGCAACAACAGCAGCAACAGCAGCAGCAGCTGAAGAAAGTTCCAGTACGACGAAGACCAGGTGAACCTCCTACACCAGTGGGTACCAACACCCTCCAGCAACATACTGATCTTACTTCTACTTCATGCAAGCTTCAGCAGTTACACCACCATACTTCCCATCAGCAATCTGCCTTTGTGAATGCAGTAGGTATATCATCTTACCAGGTTGGCAACTCCTCCACATCGTCTACACCTTCTCCACCCTCTGTTCGTACTGATTCCCCAGGCCTGCATCATCGGACTTTACATAACCCACAGCAGGCTCTTGGAATCTCTGAAACTTGTGTTACAAGTCAGCAATCCTCTGGAGTTCCAGTACAACAGCTGGTCTCAAACTCTGTAGCTATCGCAGCTTCTTCGTCAGTCCCCACCCTTTCAAACCACCAAATAATCTCAACAGTCCCTTCACCTCATCCCCGACATCATCTATCAACATCAGCTCTCCAGCAGAAGGTATATTCTTCAGGAACTCCTCAAGAACAATCTGTTTTTACATCCACGTCAAGAGGTCATCAGATACAAGCAGGGTCTTCGTCACATCATCAAACACAGCAGATTGCACAGCCTGTAACACACCATCAGTCACATTTAATTCAGTCTCCAGCAGCCTCTATTAGGTTACAGCAGCAGCAGCAGCAGCAGCAGAGACCATCACCACTGGAGAGGCTTCAGCCTTCAGCAACACCCATGGCAGCTGGTGTAGGTACAGTTATGACATCTCGGAGTACTGGCAACACTGTACTTGCACGTCAGCAACCTCCACATTTTACGCAAGGTTCTGCAATCCCATCTGCATCCAACCCACCACCATACCCTCGCATACAACAGCAACAACAAGTAAGGCTACACCAGCAGCTTCAACAAAGATCATTACATCAACCAGTGACAAAGGACCCAGGAACAGTTGTGCCACAGGCACAAGTGAAATCTCTAGCTTATGGCCATAGCACCAGTGACTATTCAAGACCATATGGAGATGGCCGTATCGGTAGTTCTTCATCTGTGGTCCCAAATAGTTCTGCGAAACCAGTACCACAGCAGCCAGTGCGACATCAACCAGGGACATTGCTTACTTCCTCAACAACAGTAGGAACTGTTCAGAATACTTCTGTAGGTGGTTGGCAGCCAGCCAGAGTTGGCCAACCACAGCAGAATTTTGTCACTGCAAATCATTCATCAGCACAACCACCATCACAGCAACAGCAGACTCAGAATAATGCTAGCATGATCCAGCAGCAGAGAACAGTGTTCCAGCATCATTACATAACCCCACATCAACCACAGCAATCTTCACAGGAGCAGCAGGGTTGCAGAGACTTGGGAGAGGCTCTCAAAGATACTAGTCATCAGGCAGCAGAAACATCTGAACCTGTTCCCAGTCCTCCTGCCTCACCACCTCCTCTCACTTCTCGGGGAAAACGTCGCCAATTTCTCATTAATCCTTTGACGGGCCATTTGGAACCAATGCCAAGTGAGGAGAGCAGTTCTGAAAGTGAACCAGAAAACCCCTCCAATTCGGAAACAGGGGGAAACTCCAAGGCCAATGATACAGCTTTGGATGATCCTTTCTTTTACTTTCCTTCTCCTCTAAATGATCGATCTAACAACTCATTATTCTCTGATGATGATGATGATGTCAGCAGTACAGGAACTATATCCAGGAGAGCTGATACAACCACTACAACAGATCAGTCTGATTCTGAGGCAACAGTGAGGTCAACTGGTAGCGATGCTTCTTCTTCAACTGTTCGGTACCACCATCACAGACCTAGGAAACCGTGCAGCCCACCGCAGCAAGTTGTGGCACAGCCAGGTGGCCCAGGGGAAAAGATCAAACTGCGGCTGAAGCTTGAAAAAAGTGAACCTGTGACTTCAGCTTACAAAGTTGATGTTTCATTTGTAAATGTTCCGACAGCTAGAAAAACTGATGGGCGCTCAAGTTCTATCGCTGGTGGGAGGCTGTTTGGCGGGTCTGCAGGTGGACAGGCAGGTACAACAGGCCCTTCCAGTGTTAGTAGCTGTGTTGGAGCCAACACAGCTGGGCAGACTGGAGAAGAGCCGCGAGTACCGCCCCTACACATTTCCCTTCGTGGCCGCAATGCAGCCGTTGTTGTGAGTTCTAAGGACAGCAGCAGTAAGAAATGGCAGCATAATAAGGATGTGTTTGGTGGTAGTGGTGGTGGTAGCAGTGTAGGTAAATCAGGAGAACCATCTACCAGCAAAAGATCATCAGGAAAAATTAATCGTTCATCAAAAATCCGTGACAGTGCAAACTTAGTGGGAGTTGGTGGGACAGATAATGTGCTGGGGGAAGGGGAACCAGGAGCTGTTGTTAGGATAAAGAAACCTGCCACAAATGTTTATGCAGCATCCTTGCCTATCACAGCAGGGAAAACAGTCTCCTCAAGTGGTAAACTTTCAACAAAAACACTTATAAAAGCCAGTGCAAGTGATTCAGCATCTACAAAGAGACAGCAGCATATGAGTAGTTTGATGCCAAATGAACGGACGGTGGGATCAGATGTTGTTCCTAAGGTTAGAACAAAACTGAAAACCTCTGATAAACGAGGTGGTGAACATGATTGTGACCGGGATTTGGATGATGTTCCATTGAAGTCTCGTATGAGGAATGAAACTGGGGAGATTGCAGGGTTAGGATCAGGGGTCACTTCTCAGCAGCAGCGTGGAGGAAAGGGGCCCACAAGTACTAGTACAACAGTGTCAGGAAAGAATTATCCTTCCTCTGGAGTGGGAGATTCAGAGTTTACTGTTTTATGCCAGCAGGCAGAAAAGGAGAGGACTGGAGGTTTAAAGCCATCTCATTCAGTATCAGAGCATAAGGTTTCAGGTATTAAAACCAAGCGAAGGGACTCTAGGAAGAAATCGTCTTCATGCAATTCGGGAAAAGAAAGTTCTCACTTACGAGAGCAGATCTTGTTATCTGGTGGTGGGATAGTTGACAGTCAGGTTCGTGATAGTTTGCCACTTAATACAGCTAGGTGGAGGAAAGGTGAATCAAGCCCAAGCATAGCAAATAGTGCCACATTGAGTGGCAAAGCATCACGTTCCCCGTCTCCATCACTGAATCGACGTAGTAAATCGCAGTCTGAGAGGGCAGATTCGTTACAGAAGAGTGGAGGGACAAGTTGTAAAGTTGTTCTTACTCAGAGTGCTGCAATTAGAAGAGGGAGTGAGAGTGATGGCAGGGGTGAAAATGGAGTAAGGAACAGTGTTTCAGATGAAAAGAGAAGGCGACACAGCTCAACAGAAGATGAGAAGGATCTCAAAACAGGTTTTACAGGTATGTATATTTGATGAGATGGGTAATTGAACTTTAAAGTAATGCAATATGGTGAGCATAAATCTTTAGAGAGATACTGGAGGAAACACTCACAGAGATTTTGCTTGATGGAAACTAGCCAGCTGTAATATTAACTTGTATTGGGTGTGTGCATTTTACTGCCATAACAATATGCATATGGTCTATCTGAATGAGTTTTGTGTTATAGTATCATAAAACACCCCTTTGTTTTGAGGTAACCTGTAGCAGCCGTGACTTTTGTATCACGTTGAAAGGGATCTCGGTTAATGGTATGGGCGATAGAAGGTAAAGTTGTCCTTGTGAATGCTGTGGAGGTGGGAGTAGAGGTGTAACCTCACTTTTCCTTAACTTGACACTGGTTGCAGAGGAGTGGTCAGCTTCATGCCCTGGCCACTGTACCACCAGGGAAAGAACCCAGACCCACCTCCCAAAGTACACAATCATGTCATTTACCCATCTTCACAGTTTTGTCAGCTCTGGGATAGTGCCAGCTGAATGAATTACGTGACGACTGAATGTAGTCACAAAAACAACGGCTAGATACATATTTGTCCTTGGGGCAGAGGGTAGGGAATGAGGATGGAAGATGGACTGCTATCAGAATATAGAACACCCATTGTGGTCTCACACACCATACCAATGATAACACATCAACTGCAATATTGCAGTCTAGTGTTATTCATAATATTTTACTTTGTAAAGATGATTTCATAACAGTGCAATACGGGGTTTTTATAAAAGAATGGAAGGTTGTTGAATGTCAGTAATATAGGACTTGTGCGATATAAAGCAGTATAAGTGTCAGCACTGGACTCCATCACTTAGTTTTTTCACACACCAGGTGTGTGTGTCTCTATCTCTCCCCCTCCCACACCTAATGCTGGCTCAAGGTCACAACATCTCAGTGTCTGCTGTTGGTGCCATTGCAGCTGTAGTTAGTGTTTACGTACCAAGAAAGCACAGTGTGCCTTGTGGTCATACAGCCCATGTGAAATTCTTGTGTTTTTCTAGTAAAATAAAACATTTTGTTCTTTTTCCCTAACCAGGTTTTCTTCAGTGGATGCCTTCAGTCATACCATTCTTTTATGAAAAACCTGTATTTCAAGGAAGTTGTTAACACCTCATTTTTTGTTGTAATCTACAGTTGTAGAGATTTGGACAGTCTTAGGTTCAAACCCCCTGGTAAGGGCAAGGGATTTTCTCCACACAAGTCCAGACCTGCCCTGGGGCCCAACCATCCTCTTGGACAATGGGTTCTGGGGTTCTTGCCCAGGGATAGAGTAGCTATGGCATGGTGTTGACTGTTCATCCCATCTGGTACTAAAGTAAAGCATGAGGAATGCTATACCTCTGCTCCATCCTCTGTTGCAGTCATGGCATGTTATGGTGGTGTCTTTGCCATTATCTTTGTATTAGAGTGTCAGTGTGGAACCTAAGAGAGATAATTATCATAAAGTATCAAATGATATGAAACATACTCTGGGAGACTTGTAGAAAGAGAAACTGGAGACTTTTTTTTTTTTTTTTTTTTTTTTTTCACTTTTTACCATTACATTTGTAGCCTTTGTATAATCCTCTCATTGTTATCCACATGAGTGGGTAAGATGGTGTGGAAAGGAATGAATTGTGTGTTGGGTAAGATCATGAAAGTTACAGAATGAACTGGCATCGTGCAGCTGAGTAGAGTGGCAATTTTGGAGCTGAGATTCCACACATTTTCCAGGCATGTTCTGTGCTGTTTTACATATCTCACTACAGGTGCACATCTCTTGCTGAAAATCTCATTTGACCACAGATGTCTCATTGTGCAGAGTCATACATTATTATTACTGTTGAAATTGTGATCTTAATATTTTATGCCCAATACCCATATTCTTTGTACACTGAACCATTTAAAAGGCCTAAAATTTGATAGTGATATTTCAGCAAACAGTAGACATTTCAAAACATCGTCTAGTGATTAACGGGAGCAGATATGTCTACTGTTTGCTGAGCTGTTTTCTAATCTGTACCTCACAACCTTATACAGAATTTAAAAGAATGTAGGTAGGTATCCATCAGAATCTTTTCCCACCAGACCAAAACAGTCGGTACTGTTAGAATGTGATCGACAAATGCACACGCTTTGTTAGAATTACAGTAATGTTTCAATATGCAGACTGTTAGAATTACAATAATGCTGCAATACACAAACTCCTGCATGTTTCTGGCCTTCCTGCCTCATTATCAGGGAGTCCAGAGTTATTTAAAACAATCGTCCAACCCTTGTATCATTCCCAGTATGTAGAATTATTGCGGTACTGTGAACACAAACGTACAGGCTGCTCCGATTACTTTGCGCATATCCATCTCTGTACTCATACATTAATGAACTTGGCACAATTCTGCATACTGGGAATGATAGAAGGGTTGGACGATTGTTTTGTGCAACTGTGCACTCCCTGATGATGGGCCAGTAAGACCCAAGACATGTTGGAGTTTGCAGATTGAAACTTTAATGTAATTGTAAAGAAGTGTGTGCATTTGTTGGTCACATTGTAACTGCTGAATCATAATGCATTCAGTGGAAAATGAAAAACCAGTCAGTACTCTCATCAACTGGTGTTCATAACTCAGATTATATTGTTGTACTGTTCCTGGAAAAAGCAAATGTGGAATCAGAGTATCTTCTGACAGATGAAATAGGTATATACAGTGCATTAATTTAAAGTTTGCTTTCTTACCAGCATAAGGTACTACTACATTTTGTGTAGATAGGAGTGAACTTTATGAAAAAGTTACGTTTTTACGTTAGCTGTTTGATGATTACTACTGCTGCTGCTACTACTACTACTACTACTAAGAATAATTATAATAAATTTCTTTCAGATTCTCAGGGTGGATTATTAGCTGCGAAAGCAAAGTCACGTCCCATTACAGTGGGAGGGAATTCCCAAACAGGATCCAGCAACACATCTACATTAATGGACTCTCACAGTGGACATTCTCAGGATTCGTACACTGCTATCCATGGTGGACCAACAGGTGGCTCACTTAAACAGCAGTCTCTTTCTCATTCTGTGCCATCATCTCCTATTTCATCCACCCCAGACCTTACATCTTCCTCATGGACAGCTGCTGGGAAGCAGCATAGTTCTTCATCTCTCCACACCATAGAAAAGAACAAAGGAATGTCAAGAAGGGCAGTGGATTTACAGCAGAGTAAAGTAGGGTCACAAGTAAATAGGACATCAGGTTTGAACAGGCTGTCGAATGATGTGGCATCAGTTCACCGCAGCAAGGTTAATCTCCCAGCAAATGTGAACAGGATTCCCCGATCGGTTGAAGCCTACAAAGCAGTTATAACAGAAAACTGTGTTACCAAGAAACAGGAGCACTCACAGCACAGAGATTTTCCAAATCATAGTACAATAACTAAAAGGAAATTGGAAAGTGCAGAACATTGTAAAACTTCGAGAAATGTAGTTACTGTTGCCAGGGTTCAGGCCATTGCTATGGCAGCGGCAGCTTCTGATGTTCCAAAACGTTCAGAGGCTCATACCAAGTCTGTTGAACGTCATGCACTATCCAAGTCATCCTCACCAGCATCTCTTCCTGTGGGAGACTTGGATGTATCAGAAGCCAAGGTGAAGCAGAGATTGCTGGAGGATGGCGCACCTCCACGGAAGAAACATTGTAGCACTTTGGACCAAGTGACAACAAGATTAACAGAGAAAAAGGAAAATAATGTGGGTTCTGGTGATTTTTTGGCAACAGTTGGTGACACTGTAGTTACAGGCGGAAACCAGTCCGAAAACCAGAGTGGTGGAACTGGTACTGTTGGGAGTGGAGGTGGTGCTGAAAGTCCATCTGGCGTTGGGACAGGAGAACAGGGCAATACCCAAGGAGAGGATTCTGGTATTGAATCAATGGATGCACTCTCAGAAAAGTCTCCTAATCAAGGCGAAAGCCCGTGTCGTAAGGAAGAGAAAGACAGTGAATGTTGTCAATCTGCAGACACTAATAAAAAAGTTGGTGCAGTGCCTTCAACAGTAACGTCAGTGTCATCAGCAAATTCGGATGTAACAGCATCAGATGATATAAACCCATCAATGGAAAGCATTGAACCATCTGCAGGAAACACTTCAAAGTCAGATTCTTTGGATGAGAATAAGACTGAGGATAACAGAAGTACTGAAAATGTTGGTTGTGTAGTTAATGCTTCAGGTATGCAAAAGAAGAACAGATTGGATGCACATGGATCATCTGTTAGTGATGGGAAATGTAATAGTGATGATCTAGAGAAAGAAGGCAAGTCATTGAGTGGAAATAGTATTCATTTATTGGATAGTAGTAATACCAGTGAAAACTCATCCTCTGCTGAGAGAGATCCAGTGATGAATAGAGAAGGTGTTAACAGTAATGATACACAGCAGTCCCAGATTTCTGCCAACATAGATTCAAGTACCTCTGTTGGTATATCGTCATTGTCATCAGCTAGTTCATCCAGTAATACTAGTACATCTTCAATAACAAAAGTAGTTCCCATAAAACTTGTTACAGTTCCTTCTGATGCTAATTTGTCTTCATCTCCTGTTAAAGTTGTGATGTCAAAAGTAAGCTCTTCGTGTTCAGCTGTTATGATTTCTTCTGCTTCAGATATTGTGACTTTATCAGGTAACTTGGTTACTGCTGATACCAACCAGTCTTTGCCTGCATCTGCTACATCCACAACATGTACCACCTTACCTACAAGTATAGCTTCAGATGGTGAAACAAAGAAGCCAAACACTCTACCCCTTTCAGAAGATAGACACTCTGTTGAAGAGAGAGATAAATGTCCTGGCTCACCAACTTTGGAAGATCCTCAACCGATACGCATCACACCACCTCTCTATACTTACTCAAACCCTGAAAAACACCGAGAAGATACGCCTTCTCCTGCAGCGCTTGACGATGATGAAATTGGTATAACTTTGTCACGGACTGCCAACAGGAAAGATGAAGTTAGGCGAAAAAGGAAACGAAAGCAAGATTTACTTGAGAGCAGATTGGAAGTTGATGACTCACTTTGTGTAGAGGTAGGCAGTGGTGGTGGAAGTGATATGTCATCTGGACACTTTCTAGAGGGCTTGGGTGTAGGTAGTGGTACAGTTGGTGGTGGTGGTGGTGTCGATGATAATGAAGATGATGATGATGATGATGATGAGGAGGAGGAAGAAGAAGAAGACGAAGAAGAAGAAGAAGATGATGATCACACCTATGTAGCTCGTAGCAGTAAATCTCAACACCATTCAACCGGACCTAAGTCATTGTTAGAACAGTTGTTAATTGAGATTCCATCAGATACTGAAATGCGCCGAGGTGGTTCGCTAAGCACCAGGAGTACCAGATCAAGCCAGAGAAGCCTTAGTCACACTCATAGCCCTGACCAGAAGCACACCCCAAAATCAAGCCCAGGAGGTCCATCTTCAAAGGAAGATCATTCAGGTTCTCCCCGCAATACATCCAAACCTAGTCCTACAAATTCAGGAACACATGTGTCTCGAGGAAATAGTTCAACAAGCACAAGCAAAAGAAAGCGACAAGAGTCTGAGAGCAGTGTTGCATCATGTGTAGCTGCCGTGGAGGAGCAGCGGCCACATAAGAGAAAATGCTCAGAGAATGCAGCAGAACTGATTAAAGCATGCATGGGGCTGGAAGATGCCCCTACAAAGAGGATGGGGGGGAATCCTCAACATCATGACCAGAAGGGCTCCAGGACAGCTGCTCCATTGAAGAATCGGAGAGGTAAATAACATGTTAACATTTGACATTCGTGAATCCGTGCATCGTGATACAGCTATGAAAATAACCAACAAGATGCACTATATAGATTAATTTATTATTCCAAGTCGGCTCTACATGTTTCGGGCCATGTTTACGCCCATCATCAGGGGCGCTTGACTGTATTTACGGTATCTGGTAGTGTTCACCCAACTTGCTGCCGGCTGACCAGCCGGCAGCAACTTGGGTGAACACTACCAGATACCGTAAATACAGTCAAGCGCCCCTGATGATGGGCGTAAACATCGCCCGAAACATGTAGAGCCGACTTGGAATAATAAATTATCTATATAGTGCATCTTGTTGGTTATTTTCGTAGTTAAACGTGTTAACAATTGGCCTTTACTTTTATGATAATTTTTGGAGAATTCGTATTGGAATGTAGGCACATACTGACATGTTTTTTATGTATCTACTTTTTTTATATAGAGATGTTGTCTAGAAAGTTGTGTGTTCAGCATTACTCAACTGCAATGTTTTAGTTGATGAAATTGTTTCAGATTAAATAATTACATGTGGTGGACTTGTTCTAGTTCTTGATTTAAATAAGAAACCGATATACAAAAGTTTCTGAACTCTGTAGTAGAAAGTATTCATCTCTTAATTTCTTTGTGAATATAATTTTGATTTGTTACAACTACATGAACTTGGCCAAGTATTTGTGGCATTTAATAGCTGTCTTTCATATTATGTCTTTTCCTTTGATCTTTTGATGATTATGGGCATAAGCTTCTGTCTGTGTCTGCTTACATCATCTGACTGGCTAGCATCTAATAGAGATTCTGTTTCTCTGTATGGTATTTATATGGTCTCCTAATGGTATTTACTGTCTTAAGCAGCATTTCAACATGGACCATAAGTGATCTGTCCCATTGGTCCAGTCCATTCTGGTTTTTCTGGACCTTTCTAGTGGCATATTCAGATGCAGAATTTATAAGCTGTGATTAAACATCTCCTTGTTTAATACCATCATGAACAGGAAATTTTATCAGACAGATGTTTATTCATATGGACTGATAGGTTTTGTGTAAATTTATTATTTTATTTACTGTGATTGCTGTTGCTGATGTTGATTGTAGATGAGTGCAGTTTGGGTATGGGGCAGGGCATTGATAGAATGATACAGGAAAAAAACACAAGTGCTCAGAGGAAAGCCTGTTCCAGTGCAGTTTTGTCCACCACAAAACCCACATGGGCTGCCCTGGGATTGATCCCAGGCCTTTATGGGGGGAGGCTGGTGACTAACAGCCTGAGCCATGGCATGGCCATAGGTTTTATTTAAATACTTCACCTCACAAGTTTGTGGTTGTACTAATTTCAGTGAGAACTAATTAATGCATCATAGACCATGATGCAGCCTCTGAATGGCAGATGTATTGTACCGCTGTACTCCAGTTTTTTGTCGTGATATCAGATCAGTGAAGAATGTGTGATCATTTGCTGATCTGTTAAGGCAAAATCCCTACTGAAGTTTCTAGATAATTAGGTTTATCACCTTTTTTTTAGATTTATCTTAGTTTTATGGATATTCTTCCATAACAAAAATATAGTGAATGGGATTGCGGAGGTCAAATGCAATATTCCGCTTCCCTCTTTTATCTGTTCTGTCAGATGTGATTGGGTCTGGTGACGTGTACTTCGTGACTTTTCACATTCAGTTTCAGACTGGAATTTCTTTCTCATAAGAAGCAGGCTGAGATACAAAAGGCTTATTTTCATGCATTTGATCATTATTAACACATTGAGGACGGGGTCATTTAAATTGTTTAAACGCCCGTTCCCAGGGTTTTTAACAATTTTAACCCTTTAAACACTGAATTAAATCCCATCTGCTATTTGCTGGCATTATTAGCTCACCATTTTCTCCACGTTAGCAGGATAAGGGTTAAATCATTAAC
>Ga0268261_10002734_pt1 | contig 12720 bp, 12 predicted proteins | sample TergutNc150P1_FD_190353 | JGI IMG/M metagenome (GOLD analysis project Ga0268261, IMG submission 190353) | Nasutitermes corniger P1 segment gut microbial community from laboratory colony in Florida, USA - Nc150 P1 (SPAdes) (version 2) | ecosystem: Host-associated > Arthropoda: Insects >... | reverse complement strand
CCCCCATCCTCACCCCCCTCAAAAAATAAAAAATAAAAAAAAACCAGTTTGACAGAAATTTAGTACAGATATTGTACCACTGAATACGATCCCTTTTAAGTCCTGTAATGATGAATACCTACATTGTGAACATGCAGACTTATAAAGTGGGAGTGTACTAGTGTGTTACAGTGGGTCACCATTATCTAGTCTCCATTATCTGTTTCCTCACATATACAGGGCCAGATGTTTGAAGAAAAAAGTACTGAAAAAAACTCTTGCACTTTTGAGTATCACATCTTTGGAACATGAATTTTTCAACAGAAAATGGTTTCGGTCCATTCCTTGCAAATATGGGGCCAAATTATTGAGAACACTATGCCAAAATTCTGAGCACTTCTGGGGATCACATCCATGGAGCACAATTTTTCCTACAGCCCCGCATGTGCATCCACCATTTTCTTCAAATTTTCTGCCCATGATAGAAACTGTGTGTAATTTTCTGTTTAGTAATGATAACTAATTATGTATCAGAAATCTGATGTTACCTGTTAGTTCTGTATGAAACAATGTGTTATTTGCTGACAGTTACAAAAATTTAAAAATGGTGAGATCATATTTACTTATTTTGACTGTTGTAGTTAAGAAACAATTGTGAAATTGTATTTGACACATGTAACAGAGCTGGAACCTGTATTATTGGAAGTTGTGCACATAAGTGGACCACTGAATGGTGTAATTGTTAATTTATAGTTGTTGCTAGGGTACTATAAAAATTAGAGCATTTGAAGTAAAATAGGCATGTTCTTCCCAGATTTTATTTTTGTATCAAAGTGTGACATGATTAGATGAATCAGTGGTAGGGAAAAGTAACCTTCCACTTTTTTTAATTTCATCCTTCTTGCACCAAATACAACAGTTTTTGTGTGTTACTAAAATTACTGTTTTTTATGAGCTGTATTATAATATAGACATAATTTGTGTGAGTGTAAGTTATTTTTTTTTTTTTAATTTGGAATGATTTTTATGCAGGAAATAGCCAAGTCTGTAAAGTGACTGAGTGTGATTTGGACAGTTGGTTCTTAGATTCCCAGAATTTTCTCTTCAACATCACAACCAGACTGGCTCGAGGATGCACCTTTTCTGTCATCCAGTTTGTACCCATGTCTCTTTCCCAAGAAGTAAAGCAGTGGGGGTATAATGCTGACCATTTCCTCTAGTGCTGTCATAGATTGCACGGAGTTTAACCTGTATGTTCCCTGTATGTGTTTGTGGTGTGCATAAACACAGGAACAGTGTTGCTTTTACCATCACTAAATCTTTATGTTTTACTTCATGTGAATTGTGACATGAAGGCAGTCCTAAATCATTGGATGGAATCCAGTGGTTAAATCAATGGCTTTTCATGTCTCTAATGTTCACTGCTTTGCATTTTCATGGTGATGTATAAAAGGATAAATGATATATGTCTGTACTATGGAACAGAATAATGAATTCTATCGGTATTCTTTCAATTGTTACATTTTTCTTCAGCCACATTGTCTGAACGCTGTTTCTTGCAAAACCTCAAAGCCTAGGATAAGTCACTTTGAGTGGATCATTTTTTTGCATTAGTTATATTATGTTATAGTTTCTTTCATAAGTTGTAGTCAGATATTATCAGATGTAAATGTGTTAAGAGAAACTGCTAGCTAGACTGGAAGCTACTGCATATGGAGCTTTAAAATATGTGACATATAACCTCTAATTAATTAAGTATAATAAGAGAGTGGTTGGGCATGTTTAAGTCCCGTGGAACTCAACAGGATTATCAGGATGACCCAGTTATAAAAGCAGCTGCCCCCTGATCACTAGAAAAGAGATAAATAATGATATAGAGATTGATTTGTATATATGTAGTTGAAGTGAGAAGAAGAAATTATATTCAAATGGTGCAGTTAACTTGCTGGCATATATTGTCAACTTCTGTATTCTTCAAAACCTGTTGTATTGCATTCCACTAGAGGTTGATTCAGGAAGGTGCACTCTTCATTACTTCTTTGGTGTTCTTTGTTTGGTGCCAGGTCTCAACCTCTTCTAGTGGACTCATCAGGAAAGAGTGGCGCAAAGTTTTATCAGTCATACGATCGGCTGTTCATACTCAAGTCCCTAACCAGTGAAGAAGTAGAAAGGATGCACTCCTTCTTAAAACACTACCATCCAGTAAGTTGTACTTTGATATTGGTAGGATTTCTTTATTAGAAATTTGAAATTTCTTTGCTGGGTTTCTACTGACATGACAGGTTTAGTTGTGGTATGTAACTTAATTCATACATCATCTTTGTAGTTGTAATGTTGCCTTGTGTACTTGTCCAAGATCTAACAATTATCATCATGCATAAAGGGATGAATGTTGTTGTTTCTCTGTTAATATTATAGTGAATCCAAGCAGGCTTATTTGTTACATTTGTAAACGTAGTTTAGACATTTCTTACATAATATGATGAAAAAACTTAAGACAGGAAATGCCATGTAAAATAATAAACCTGACCTTGAAAGGGTTGATAATAAAATACTAATCTATATATGTAGAGGTTGTTTAGTATGTTTATATTTATGTAGTAAAGACCCTAAGGATGTCTGAACTCCATGATAAGTGGGTCCCTGTCACCACAACATAGCACATCCTCTGGTTGCCAACAGAGGAATGGCCTCCAATATGGATGGTAGCTGTAAATATATTGAATAAGCAGTCACAGACAGCCGACAAGGGGTGATCCTCCAGCTTGGGAGTTGGGAGAGGTGCTAACAACTCCTCACAATAAAAACTGGATACATGTGTCTTAGACCTGGACTGATCCTGTGGCATAACCTAAGGAATAGAAAAGAAATATGAGATTTGGTACATCGAATGACAGGAGCCTGTATAGGTCGCGGTCACTCACAACAGTAGCCAGGGAATTAGCAAGTATAAATGAGATTATTTGGTGTAGGGGAGGTTGGATGGAGCAAAGGGGGCACCATAAGAGCAGGGGGATTATATTTTTTTCTATGGAAAAGGAAATGAAAATCATCAGTTGGGAACAGGATTTTTTGTACACCAGAGAATACTGTCAGCAGTTAAGAGAGTAGAGTTTGTGAGTATAGGATGTCATATGTAGTTCTGAGAGGTTGCTGGTGTAATATCATTGCTTTGAATGTGCATGCACCAAGTGAGGAGAAAATTGATGATTCCAAAGATAGTTTTGTGAAGAATTAGAGCAGGTTTTCAATTATTTCCTAAGTACCATATGACAATTCTGTTAGGAGATTGTAATGCAAAAGTGGGGAGAGAGAATATTTTCAAACTGACAGTTGGGAATGAGAGTCCACATCAGGATAGCAGTGATAGTGGTGTTAGAATAGTAAACTTTGCCACATCAAAAAATCTGGTTGTTAAGAGCACGATGTTCCTGCACCAAAGCATTCATAAATAAACCTGGACCTCTCGTGATGGGAAGAATCACAACCAAATTGATAACATATTGATAGATAGGAAATGGCATTCGAGTTTACTTGATGTACGATCTTTCAGGGTAGCTGACTGTGATCCTGATCACTATCTGGTGGTTGCAAAAGTTAGGGAAAGATTGGCAGTAAGTAAACAAGCAGATCAGATGTTTGATGTTTAGAGATTTATACTTAGGAAGGTAAGTGAGCTGGAGGTTAGGAAGCAGTATCAGATTAGGATCTCAAAACAGGTTAGCAGCTCTGCAGATCTTATGTGATAACAAGGACATAAATAGGGTTTGGGAATTGATGAACTTGAAACTAACAGTAAGATTGGTATAGGGGCATCAGTGACTTTAAAAAGGGTTACCAGTCTAGAACTAATATAGTAAAGGATGAGAAGGGTGATTTGGTTACAGACTGTCACAGTATTGTGGCTAGATGGAGGAACTATGTCTCTCAGCTATTGAATGTTCATGGGGTTGATGATGTTAGGCAGACAGAAATGCATATAGCAGAGCCACGAGTGTCTGAGTCCAATGTCTTTGAGGGTGAGATGGCGGTCGAAAAGCTAAAAAGTCACAAATCACAAGGTACTGAGCAAATCCCATCAGAATTTATTAAAGCAGGGGTAAGACATTTTGCTCTGAAATTCATAAACCTACTAATTCTATTTGGAGTAAGGAGGAATTGCCAGAAGAGTGGAAGGAGTCAATCAGTGTACCTATCTATAAGAAGGTGATAAAACAGATTGTAGTAATTATAGAGGCATATCATTTTTGTCAACTACATACAAAACTTTATCCAACATCCTGCTGTCAAGGTTAACTCTGTATGCAGAGGAAGTTATTGGGGATCATCAATGTGGATTTCAACGCAGCAGGTCAACTTCTGCATTTTTCAAATACTTGAGAAAAAATAGGAATACAGTGAAGCAGTGCATCAGCAATTTATAGACTTTAAGAAATCCTGCGATTGATTTGTGTAATATTATCATTGAGTTTGGATCACCATGAAACTGGCAAGACTGATAAAAATGTGTCTGAATGACACCTCTAGCAGAGTCTGGGTAGGCAAATATTTGTTTCTTATTAGGTATGATTTAAAAGAAGGAGATACTTTATTGCCATTGTTTTTCAACTTTGCTTTAGAGTATGCCATTAGGAAGGTTCGGGTAAACCAGGATGGTGTGAAATTAAACGGTACACATCAGCTTCTGGTTTATGCTGATGATGTTAATATATTGGGCAGAAGCATAAGCACCATAAAGAAAAACACAGAAGCTTAGTAGTTGTTACTAAGGAGAATGTACTAGAAGTAAATGCTGATAAAACTAAGTACATGGACATGTCCCAAGATCATAATGCAGGATGAAGTCACAATATAAAGACTGATAATAAATCCTTTTGAAAGGGTGGAACAGTTAAAATATTTGGGAGCAACCCTAATGTATCAAAATTCTATTCGGGAAGAAATTAAAATGAGATTGAAGTCAGGGAATTCCTGCTATCATTTGGTGCAGAATCATTTGTCTTCCAGTTTCCTGTCAAAAAATATATAGATTATGACATACAGAACTATAATTTTGCCTGTTGTTTTGTATGGGTGCAAAACTTGGTCACTCACTTTGAGGGAGAAACATAGGCCGAGAGCGTTTGAGAATAGGGTGCTGAGGAGAGTGTTTGGGCATAAGAGGAACGAGGTAACATGGGAGTGGAAAAAACAACATAATGAGGAGCTAACTGATCTGTACTGCTCACCAAATATTATTCATGTTATCAAACCGAGAAGAATGAGGTGTGCGGGCATGTAGCATGTATGGTGGAGAGGAGGGGTGCATACAGTGTTTTGGTGGGAAAACTACATAATGAGGAGGTAACTGATCTGTACCGCTCACCAAATATTATTCAGGTTATCAAACCGAGAAGAATGAGATGGGCGGGCATGTAGCATGTATGGGGGAGAGAAGGGGTGCATACAGTGTTTTGGTGGGAAAACTACATAATGAGGAGGTAACTGATCTGTATTGCTCACCAAATATTATTCAGGTTATCAAACCGAGAAGAATGAGATGGGCGGGCATGTAGCATGTATGGGGGAGAAGAGATGTGCATATAGTGTTTTGGTGGGAAAACCTGAGGGAAAGAGACCACTTGTAAGACCCAGGCGTAGATGGGAGGATAATATTAAGATAGCTCTGCAGAAGTATGGTGGGACAGCATGGAGTGTATTGATCTGGCTGAAGATAGGGACATATGGTGGGCACTTGTAAAGATGGTAATGAACCTTTGGGTTCTGTAAAATGCTGGGAATTTCTTGACTAGCTGAGAACTGGTTAGCTTCTCAAAGAGGACTCTGCACCATGGACTGCATGAGCGAGTGAGTGAGTAAGTAAGTAAGTAAGTAAGGTTATCTGGACTATATGTTAGTTACAAACAGAGAAGTACATGGCATCTTCCTTTGTCAGATGTTATGAACTGTGCACAAGATGCATTACTTGGATTATTGAAAGAAACTTGCTTGGGTTTTGTCTCAGTGTTTAAGCTGTTTGTGGCTTTTAAATAATATGCATTATACATTTTTATGTCAGTATTGTAACAGAAGGTTTATTTTGTTAAACTGAGAAGAGAAAGGGTTAACAGAGTGGAAGACAAACTTAAGTACATTTGTCTGTTGGTACAGTACATTGTGGAGCGTCATGGAAAGACTCTGCTTCCTCAGTACTTGGGTATGTACCGGCTTACTGTGGATGGTGTGGAACATTATCTGGTGGCAATGAGAAATGTTTTCAGTAACCATCTGCAGACACACAGGTACATAATTGTGGTTTTAATTTTCTTGTACCATTACTACAGAGTTAGTTACACAGCGCATACTGCTGAGGAAGATATATGGATGTAGGAGAGCTCAAGTGCGGGAGGAATGTTACATAATGAGGAACTTATTACTATTTGCATAATAATTTTAAGGTAGTAAAATCAAGAAGGATAATTGGCTGGGCAGGGCATGTAGCAAACATTGTGAGTGGTAAATGCTGTGATGTGTAATGCATCACAGAGTCCAAATGAAATTGGTATGCTTACCATAAAAATAACGCTTTTTTTTGTAAAGGAAAGAGGAATGCCTTACAAAGTATAATAATAATAATAATAATAATAATAATAATAATAATAATAATAATAATAATAATAATAATAATAATAATAATAATAATAATAATAATAATAATAATCCTATTAGTCCATGTGGACTATTATTAGTCCATGCAGTTTTTTCATTATCCTTCCTAAATTTTTCACCTCTCTTGGATTGAATGTATAATCTGTTTTAATATTTTGTTTCTGTTCTGCTTACATGTTGTCTCCCAATGTCTTCTCTTGTTGTCTAGCTTATGCATTGTCTTCTAAGGCATATTTTTTCGGACCCTATATTGCCTAATGTTGCTGTGGGTACCAAATCTTGAAGTTATAATCATTCCATCAAGGCTGGTGGCAGTACCACCTCAGAGCCTGTCCAGAGTCTAAGTGAAGGTAGCACCCCTGCCACAAGAATCACTGATTCATAGCCAGCAGTCAGTTAGCAGCATACTATGCTTGCAAGTACCATAATGATTATCTGCTGTGAAGAGAGGAAACTCCAAACGTAGTCATTAGGCATGTTCTTAGGCTAAGCTATATGTCCATTTGGTATGTATAAGTGTAGTACAGAGAAAAAAGTGAAGGTATCCCTGTGCATGCCATAAAGGTGTGTGGGGGAGTGGAGGTATAGCTGCAAGACCCTTTGGATCTTGACAGATGTTGATGATTTTCCAGACGAATAAATCTTGTATATTGTAGATTAGATGTGGCTGAATCAAGGGATGTCAGATTGGACCTTTGAAAGCATATCATAATGAAACTGAATTTATTAGTTTTAAGTGAAGTTTATTTGGATGTGTTTGGTTTATGAATCATCATTTCAGCAATTTCTTTGGGTTCCCTTCTTTGAACTGTTACTCTGCGAACGCTTTCATAGCAGTAGTTAACTACCAACACTGCCAGTTCTTTGTGTCATGCAGTTAAAGGAACTTCCTCTTTATCTTTTTAACACAAGACTGTAGTCAAGAATTCTGTAAAATTATAATTTGTCATTAGAGAAGATATCTGCAGATTATCTTGAAAACCTGTGTAGGGCCTTTGTGTTCTTGGAGGAGCACGCTTTGGGAACCGCTGTCGTAGAGGTATTTTCCATCGCCTTTAGTATGATGCATTTCATATTACTGTAAACCATAATATTCGTTTTGTGTATGCCCACTAAATTGACAGTATACCAGTGCACACATAATTTATTCTGGAACTGATTTTCTATTGGAATAGACCACTTGGAATATCTAGGTGTGCATGGAAAGAAAATGGTAAATTTAATGTAGAAGATGTGGGATCTGGACCAGATTCAGAGGAATTAAACATCATTTGTTGTTAATTGATTTTGCTGTTTTATTCCTATTTGAATATGGGTGAAATTTGAAAATTGTTTAACATAAGTATTAATTGTTGCAGGAAGTTCGATCTGAAGGGATCGACAGTTGATCGTGAAGCATCAGATAAGGAAAAGGAGAAAGATTTACCCACTCTCAAAGACAATGACTTTGTGAAGGAAGGAATGAAAATATATATAGGAGATGATGCAAAGGAGAAATTACTTGAAACTCTGACTGCTGATGTAGAGGTATAGTGTGTTTTGGTTTCAACGATCAGTCAGTCTGCTGTCTGTTTCGTTTCTGGATCTAAGTATATTACAATGATTGACCAGTTGTGAAGCTTGGTGCAAACGTAATGCCACTACTGAATTCTTTATTACCATACTGACATGCTGGGGCATGCGGTGGCGCAGTTGGTTGAGGCACTGCTTTACAAGTCAGAAGGTCACGGGTTCGATTCCCGATGATGTCATTGGAATTTTTCATTGACATAATCCTTCCGGCCACACAATGGCCCCGGTGTTGACTCAGCCTGTAACAGAAATGAGTACCAGGAATATTTCTGGGGGGGTAAAGGCGGCCGGTGCGTAGGGCTGACAACCTTACCACCTTCATGTGCCGATTGTCTTGAAATCTGGGAGCCTCAACCTCCTGGAACCCTCTGGGCCTGTACAGGGATACTGACATGCTGGTCTGGCATAGTCCTGAGGTGGGGACACGACCGTCTGTTGTTCATTATTGGGTATAGAAGTTTAGGATGGGTGTGGGCTTTTGAAAGATAACAGCGTGACAACTGTAAACCTGTGAGACGTACTTTATGGTGATAGAGATAAAAGATAAATTATGGAAAACTGACATGCTAAGTTTATATGGTGACACTCAATACATTATTACTTTTGCAAATGGTATGATGAATAACCTGTCAAGTTTAATGCTTCACTACTTGAAATTAGATGTACTACACTGATGACAGGTGTTTGTGATACTCATTTATAGTAATGTCATGGAATTTAAGTTCGTTTTGAATGTAGTTGGACCTATGTGTTGTGAAAGGGAAACTTCATGATATTCATTCACTAAACTTTGACAACATAGCTGTGAACTTGCCTCATCTGCTTAATCGTGTGTGTGTATATCAGTATTGGTGTTGGGCTGTTACGAGTTGTGGTTCATGTAGGTTATACAGTGCCAGAGCAGCTGGGCAAGGAAAAACATTCCAAAGACTTGGAATTTTGATTTTTTCATCTATCATGGCAACTGCTGCAAGATGTACTTTTGCTTTCAATTTGATCTGCAGTAGATCTGCCCATTTTACCTCACTGACATGTGTTTTTTGCCTGTGCAGCATTGAAGACTGGCTGTAAGAATATTGATTGTTGGGTAGTTTTGAAAAAGCATTCTGAGCTCTGTAAATTATGTAACATTGAATAGTAGGAGGCTGGTGACTGCTGGGCTGGAAAGGACATTGTGAAAAGTAGCTATGGTCTGTTTGAGGCACTATCCTAGCATTTGCTTGAAGGGTTTAAGGAAAAGTCTAAAGCTTATTCAGTACCTGTACCCAGATTTCAATCTGGCACCTCCCAGACATGAAGCAAGGGTGCCAACCTCTCAACCTGGTATTAGTGAATGTAAGAGGGGGTGAGATTATTGAATTTGTTATGCATAGCAGTTCACATATGTCAGTATTTCTTTTATCAGACATGATTAATAGAATGTGTATAGTGTATTGATCATTGACAATCATTATGGCAATGAACCAAATTTTGTATTCATATTACACCTTATTCCTCCTGCAGCATGATAATTTCGTTACAGTTCCTGACAAAGCTTCATCTCATGGACTACTCGCTACTGCTAGGTGTTCACGATTGTGCTAGGGCAGAGCAGGAGAATCGTGAACGAGCAGAACAGGAAGATGAAGAGAACAATGGATTGGAGGAAGATGATGACTCAGAAAGTGGATCAGGACTGGACACAAGGGGTGGAGGAGGGGGAGAGAAGTGGGGTTGGGGGGGCGCCATGGCTACACCACCAGATTCTCCACATGCATTAGCTCTGATGCGAGATACCAGCCTGCAGTATGAAACAGGAATTGTTCCTGAGCTTGATATATATGCCATACCTAGCTCTGAAGGTATAGTTTCATGTATGGTAAAAGCTGTGTTAAATGGAACGTGGTCTTGAAAATATAAATTCAGTATCACTTAGAATTACTTTCAATACATGGAAACTGTTTAGGTCAGAAATCAGACAAATCTGGTTTATTAATATTTTCTGTTTGTATACCTTTCCTAGAATTTGTCTGAGAGAGAACATTTCTATTTGAAAGAGGCCAAGAATTAGGCCATATTAATGATAATACATGGCAGACATACTGTGATCTAGAACTGTGGTGGTGGTGGTGGTGGTGGGGGGGGGGAATGAAAATATGAACTTCTGAGTAACAGTATTATGTACACATGTAGCATGGATATCAGGAAGAATAGCAGATGCATTTGGTAACCACCAGACCGCTATTTGATATTTTAGTATGTAGCTGTAGAAAGGGTGAGTTCTGATATCTTGTGGTATTGTGTCATGTACACCTGTTGCATATATGCTCAGCAGGTATAATAGTAATTGTGTGGCCTTTTTAAGGGGGGAGATATCAAAGTAAAGGGTGAAGGCCATAAGTCACAACTAAGTATTATTTTTAAAATTTTGTGGACCGTACACCGTGATATGTTTGCGCAATACGAACCAACAGGATGCACTATTTTACTCTCAATTTATTTTGATAATTAACCTCTACATGTTTCGAGTAGGTTTACTGCTCATCATCAGGAGGTACTTTTCTGTATGTGCAGCAGTTGGTATGTGTCATGCGTTTATGTTGGCTGGCTGCTAGCCATTGAAATAAATTGAGAGTAAAATAGTGCATCCTATTGGTTCTTATTGTGCAAACTAAGTGTTATGTCATGTTATTATGTAACTTTCATATGAAATGTGTTTTGGCTTGAGTATAAAAGGCCATCCTGAAGTGAAATGAGAGTACCGATTACAAGTTATCATGTAAAATACATTAATTCATTGTTCATGTCAGTGTTTATGGTTGAGATCTCAACTTTAAAATCTTCAAAAGATACAGTAAGCCAAAATTATTACAATTTTTTGAACAGAAACAGGTTGCACATGATGTAGTAACAGTGTGGGTTTGAAATTGAATAATTAAAATTCATGCCTAATACTTACAAGCAGCTGCACTTTCACCCAGAAGTACAAGATATTAATTTTAATTGAAGCTCCTTGGAAGTACTAGACATTAATTTTGATTATTCGGTTTTAAACTATGTTGTTACTATTTCACATAGAATCTGTTTCTGTTCCAAAAAGTTTAATATTTTGGTAAGGTTGTTGTGTTGTATAATACACAATAATAAGGATGTAATCTGTCAATACACACCTTTTATTATTGTAAAACCACAGCAGCTGCTTTGGAGTTCCTGTAATAAATGTTGTATATCAATGTATTGCACCCTTATTATTGCGTGTAATAATTTCACCTTGTTTTATCTTACGAAGATTGTACAGTTGAGATCTCAACTGTATATACCAATACACGCAATGAATTAACATAGTTTATATGATAACTTTTATTTGATACTCAATTTTGCCTGATGATGTTTTTTTGTACATCAGCAAAAATATGTTGTTTGTTAAAGGTCTATAATAACATAACATAAAACGGTGGTTGTAACTGATTATCTTCACCCTTAACTTTGTATGTCTTTATCATAATGGGATGCCTAACCTAAAGAGGTGGGACATTGCTGTGGGAGGCATATTAGATTTGAGAGGTGTTGCTGCCCCCAAGGCTGTACAGACTTTAGAGATTGTACCCTGTATCACATGATGAAATAAATAATTGAGTAACTTGTACCATGGAATTGGTATCATATTTATAATTAACATGATTTCCTTTGTTATGTTGTAGGTGCCCCTTTAAAGGAGATTTATTTCTTAGCATTGATTGATGTGTTAACACATTATGGTGTCAGAAAACAAGCTGCAAAAGCTGCTAAGACTGTCAAATATGGAGCTAATGTGGATGGAATCTCCACTTGTGATCCGGAACAGTATGGCAAGAGGTTCATTGAATTCATGAGCAAGGCTATAGAATGAGTTGGTCATTGCAGAGGTGTGACATCACATGCTGATCCTCTTGCCTGTGGTACCTGGAGATGAGGTTTGTACAGCACCTTTTTCACTTCAGCAATATTGAGAAAGTAAAGTAACACATTCACTGCTACAATGATGGAAGTCAGAACCTGCAAGCTCTTTTATTAATTTGGATGCTTTTAATGCATACAGTGGAAATGAAAATGTATTTTAATTTGATCTGTTGTTATGGCTAGTACCTCAGTTTAATGTCATATTGTTTGTTAGGGCCTCTGTTTGGGTTGGTAATGTCAAAGACATCGGTTTCTGAGGTGGGAGGTGGGACATCCATGATGCAACAGTTATAGATGTGTGCCTTAGAGGGAGAATCTACGGCTAAATGTGAGCCCCAGACCAATATGGGGCCTCATATTCTTCATATTCATAAATTGTTGCCTTTGTCAGACAGAAAAGAAAGGTTTGTGGAAGTCAAATTCAAATAAATCAACCAACTAGATGCAACAATTTCTCAAGTTTATTACTTGTCGTTTATGTACAGCTCAACATGTTTCGGGCGTCCTCACGCCCATCATCAAGAGCTCAACTTCTGCAGTAGCAGCCTCTGGTTTTACCGTTGGAGCGTGGTGGTAGCAGTGCTGTTGGTCGTGGTCGGGCCA
>Ga0268261_10002733_pt1 | contig 12722 bp, 7 predicted proteins | sample TergutNc150P1_FD_190353 | JGI IMG/M metagenome (GOLD analysis project Ga0268261, IMG submission 190353) | Nasutitermes corniger P1 segment gut microbial community from laboratory colony in Florida, USA - Nc150 P1 (SPAdes) (version 2) | ecosystem: Host-associated > Arthropoda: Insects > Digestive... | reverse complement strand
CTGACTGGTTCAACGGAATAGAGATACTTCAAGGTAGATGGCAGCATGGAGAAAAAGTGGGATACTGTTATCCCAGCAGACTTGAAAAGACTCTTTGTAAGTGGGACATATATGTCCCGCTGGTCACAAAAGGGTTAACCCTTATCTTGCTAATGTGGAGAATATGGTGAGCTCCTAATAATGCCAGCAATAGGCAGATGGGATTTAACTTGGTGTTTAAAGGGTTAAACAAAAAATACAGTTTAGCAGCATGGTTACTAAAATTTACTGCATGTCATATTTATTGCTTTGCATATGTCTAATTAATTGTATTTCCATCCTTGCCACACAAAAGTGACAATATCTGCCTTGCATATTTGACTTTCCTTCAAATTACACACATGAATGACTTTGAAAAGTGCACCACTTTTAACGTTGCTCTGTAGGTCATGTCTTTCACAGTATGTTGATAGACCAAGACAGCCAGACTTACCAACCTCCTCTTCATTCTATCATTCTTGGAAATAGTCATTTAAGAATTCCATAAGAATTCTTGGGAAAAATGAAATTCTGTGTTACACCAGATTAAAGACGACAGTACAATCTTCCAAATACATGACTCTCACATTACTATACCAAGATTGTGCGTGAAAGTTGAATATTTTTCATGATTAGGGATTGACAGACTTTTGAAACTTGTGACCACATTCTCCACTACATGAAGGCTCTTACCTACAGAGCTCCAGGAGTAGCACAATTTTATTCATTTATGCAGTTTGCACATCTCTAACATGGCTCAATCATGAATTTCTGAACCATTGGTAGTCAACACATTATGGTATCAGTGTGTGTTACACAGGACTTTGTAAAATGAAATGTTAGTGCTGTGCATAATTTGAATGCATTGACATACAGCAACAAGGAGAGGACTGCTATATGTAAAAAAAACTACTCCACTGAGAAGCCAGCTCACCCCAGAACACATTGTGCATGTTAAGATTTATGAAATTTGCAATAAGCATGACAAAAAAAAAAAAAAAAGAGCAAAATTCAAATGTAAACTGAGAAAAAAGCACATGACTTGAACCATGTTTATCATAGATTTTTTTGCAGCTTTCATTAAATTGTACTGTAACATGGAATTCTAGATTAGGGAGGTGCAACCTATATTTTACTTCATAATGCTGTCATTATGTCACGCTATACAGTGTCAAGTGGTAGGATGACCGGTGAATGATGACTGTCGGAGAGCCATTATGACCAATTTCCATTCAGGATTTGCCTTTACTGACTGGGGAAACCACATTAAAAAAAAGTCAGAGTAGTTTGCATCCTGGCTGAGATTAAAAACTGGACACCTTTCAAATACGTTTCAAACTGAAGATAACGCCATGATCTCCCAAGCCTGGAATCCTCACACAACTGTGCCACTGTACAAGCCCAAATGAACATGGTCTGGGGCAATGGACTGGAGAAGGTTTGAAACTGTGACTATGTCAGTCATCCAACATTACAGTAATAGACCATGGGCCACATGAACCACATGCAACATGGACCACATGACATGAAGAATTACAGACAAAACTGTGTCTGAAATTCAGATATTCTCAGTGAGGCATGGAAATAACTGGAAAACAAGATCAGACATACAGAGTGACCAATGGAGTTCATACTGTACTTTAGTAACAACAAAGGTAAATTTCCATTTGTGTATCATTTAAATTTTTAATATTAACTATTATAAAACAGTAACCACTCAAATTATTCCACAATTTACAGACCTATGACATGATAAAAACAGCTGATTAATAGCACAATCTGTCTTTGAAAGCAACAGATTATGACATCTACAAGACTGCTGGCATATAATGATTTTCTTAAACAGGAGCTGCCAGAGGGCGCAACAGTTATTATACCAGAATCACAATTGATGTGAACCACAACAAATTTCAGGCACACCTTGAAATTTTATAAGTTTCTAAATTATGACACTGTGTAGCCTGGTAGGCGTGTACAAACGTTCAAGAAGAATATGCTGCCTCCACCTCCAGGTCATAAATACCCCAGTGTCAATGCAAGAGAGCTTCTATCTTGGATGTATATAAGGTTTCAACTTCAGCCAGGGCATTGCCCATTGCACATTATGTCTTTTGAAGTTTCCCTCCGGTCTTAAGGCAAACAGCAGGACAGTCCTTCAAACAGACTCAAATCCTTTCTACATCGCTCTACTTAGTAAATCTCTTCTTATTTTACATAACGTAATCTCTGAAGGTGATACAGCTGAAGATTCAAGTCTTCTGGCACATGATACTGAGTCAGGGGGAGCTACTCACCCTATGACCCAGCCTCATATCTCAGAACACTTGCACCTTCATCAAACACTGCTGTGCTGATATGGTACCGGTATTAAGTTAGAAATTAATGATAACATATCTCTTTATCTCTCATTAAGAAAGAAACTGTCCCTGTTAGACTACTTTAACTTATAAGGAGTGTGCTGATGTCATATAGTTTGGTAGACAGGCACAATATTGTTCTGAAGGGCCATTCTGACTCCATCTTCAGGGCAGAACAGCACAGTCAGCAATTTGTATTTATTTGTAGTTTATTTAACAATGCTGTCACAATACAGTGTCAAATAAATTACCTATACTTAAACATTTTGCTGCATATGCAACACATCCAAAATTTCTGAAACACCTGCTACAAAAAAAGTATGTGGAAATTACAGCATAATGCCACATCCATCCTATGGATCACATTTTTGGCCCATTAATCCACAACAGTTTATTGAGCAATAGACTTGTGTTCTTCCTTTTTGATATCTCAAACGTTCAATCCGTACCTCAAGTATTTAGTACAAGAAAGTCTGTGCCAATGAATCAACACTATTCCACAGTGGATTAAGAATCCAGGTTCAGAATATACTGAATGAATTCATACACAAGTTGGCCAAGAAAGCAACTACAATGTTGTGACAGAGCAATTAGTAGGTGATGAGAGAATTCACAAAACCAAAAAAACATCATGTTTAAGAGTGAAATTTTGACAAGCCATTTTGAGTTTTATGTGATAAGAGATAAATCTGGATTGCTAATGCAACAAATCATACTTAATATGTTCCAAATCCATGCATTAAGGGAATATATATACTTATGTAGTGAACCAACAAATGCACACTTGCAAAATACACTTTAATGTCTATAATGGATCACCTACATGTTTTGGTCGTTTTTGCAACCGTCATCAGGGTATTTCACAAGAACAATGATAAAATATAAAAAAACTGCCAAACTGCATAAGTAAAACCACTTGATGTTACAATGGTTATCTTAAGTGCTCTCCATGGATGTAAAATGTCAGATTATGTATTGTTGAAAACATAAAATTTACATTGTTGTTAACAACAAATAAAACTGGATGTGTTATGTTGTGTTTAGTTGCACGTGGTTGACATACACCCTGTTAAATAAGTACAGATGTGTCCCACAGGACAGACTGCTTAAGACTCCGTCTTACTCATTTAGCAGGGTGTATATCAACCACATGCAACTACCACACAACATAAACACACACAGTTTTATTTGTTTTTAACAACAATGTAAATTTTATGTTTTCAACAATACATAATTTGACATTTTACAACCACAGGGGGATTGTTGAGATAATCACTGTAACATCAAGTGGTTTTAATTAAGCAATTTGGCAATTTGTTTATATTTTATCTGTATTCTTTGAAGACACCCTGATGATGGTTGCAAAAGTGACCGAAACATGTACGTGATTGATAATGTATGTTAAAGCATATTTTACTAGTGTGCATTTGTTGATTCACCATTTAAGTGCAACAAATTGTAAATAATTACTTGCAACTTTAAGGATATGTCATGAACTTACATCATTTTGTGGAGTACCTACATCTGTGAGCAAGTATTTTGAAAAATGAACAATGTGTGCAAAATGAATTAAAAACTGTACATTCTGATATCAAAGTGGACAATTTTGGTCTTACAAAAAACAAGCAGTGTTAAAATGGTTTAAAACTCTTCCACATATCAACATGTTCATGTAAGTGTTTAATCATTTCATTTATATGGAAAAAATATAAATGATAAGATAATTTATAGTCTTAAATACCAAAACTTGAGAGTATCACACAATAAATCCTGTATAGGCCTGGTGATCTGAAAATGTTGCTCAACCCTGTCACAGACCATCCCATCCTGCATAATACATGATACACTACATGCACAATTTTCCCCATGTGTAACATTTCTGACATATTCTGCATAAGCCTTTCTGCCTGTCTGTGTCACATTTCTGGTAAATTTTTGTGACATGTATTACATTTTTCAGGGACACTTTTGCAGTATTTGATAAAGTTCGATTTCAGCTTCACGCAAAATAAGGGTAATAATGTAGTTGAAAATTAAATTCACCTAACAGCTTTTAGTGTGAATACATGTAATAAAATTTAATAAAAAGCAGTGTGTAATTTTGGAAATAGTACAAGCTCATCACATAAAATGTTCACATGATGCACTCATTTATTTCACTCTGTGCAAGAAATAGGCAAAACCCTGATCTGTAAGATGCAGATGCAACAGTGTACCACATTTTGGGACAAAGATTTTGTGGACTGCCAGTTTGTAATTCACATGACAGCACTGTACCAAATGCAGAGGCTGTTAAATGTAATGAGATGTGAGGATGATTGTGTGTGGTGCTATGGAAACAACAGAGGAAGAAGTGGTTGTGGTGTGTGTTCGCTTTTGCCTGGCAACATTGAGAATAATCATGAAGAATCAGGATATGCAGCATGATTGACAAGACTAGAACCAGCTTCTTCTCAAACGCAACTTAGTGATATTACCACTTCAGCTCATATGCTCTATGACATTCTCACGGTACTGATGTTTATTACAGTTCACACACTCTGGCATAAACTCAACATGCACACTTACAGTTACAATTACTGACATAACAAATCAATTTATAGAAGAAGAAGGAGGGGTAAATTCATGTTCTCTCATCATGAGATCAAAAACCCTATCCAATTTCCAAACTTACAGTTTGATACAACAATGTAAACATAAACAGATCTCAAAAAGGAAGCCCAAGCAGCCTTTTCTGAACATAATATTTTCGTTCATGTGTTTGTCCTCTACTAAGACAAATGTTCATTTTCTTCTGACACACCTGTACACATATTACATCCCTTAACAAGAGACAAACATCTTCTCAGAGTACATCCCTTACCAAGAAACAAACATCTTCTCAGAGATGTACAATTACCCAGATGCAGAAAAATGCAAATTTCCACTCTGTGAAGATATTCGTACAAAATATCATGCAAAACTTACAGACACAAAGCTGCATAAAAATGAGATCTGGCTACATACATATTAACAGCCATACAACAGTGTGGTGTGCATGACCTGCAATGAATGTACTTCATGAACAAGACTGATGAATTTGAAACCTACATGTTCACATTAACTATAAGTCAGTTTTTGTCCCTGAGTAATATCAGGCTCTTCAAGCATGAAGATTAACTTGGCAAACAGTTTCCTGCACCACTCCCAAATACTGTTTATTGCTGTCATAAAACTGTAACCAAAAGTCTGACAGAAGTTGGTTAACCTTCATGAAAGGAAAATAAAATAATTTCCATTAAAGTTCACCTGCTGACAAATTTTTGGTACAGACAGATTACAAACCATGAAAATCCTACTCTAAATAAAAATAAATACATCCATGATACACTGCATGACATACTGCACTACACGCATCAAAATGTTTGGTGTCACATAGAAAAACACAATTTTATTTACCTTTACTAAACTGACAGTGAGCACTCCACACCCATCTCACATGCACTTGAATACTATTCCAGACCAATGTGTAATACCCTGCAATATATAATATATGGTTCCAGTCATTTTAAGTACCACTTGTTCATTATGCTCAACATGAGCAATAAAGTACCGGAAGAGAAGTTTTTATGTCAGTACTCACCGGGCTGGGAACAGTAACATACAGCCTCATTAACAATACTGAGGTCTAAACTTGAGAAATCCGATACTATCAATCCTGTATGGACACAATGCTTCAATTCTTGGACGGGCAATAGGGAGCATTGCGGCAGGCACCTTATTGGGAGAGGCCTGAGAGGTTAGTCGCATCATACCTTGTTGCTAGCACTGCTCATTCTCACAGTCCCTATTTGTAATGTCCATTTTGTTTCTGTAATCTCAACTTCAAAACATATTTATATCCATTTTTAACTCACAGAGAACAGAATGCATCAAATCTGAATTACAGTAATCAGACATCACACACGTGATAAAATTACCTGGTACAGCATGACAAACAGACCAAAAGCTGTTTAATCAACTGCAATTATATAAATTACCTATTGCCTGTCTCCAGAGTTCCATTGGTGTAATGGTAAACAATCATACATGCATGTTCCTTGGAAGGGTAGCTTCACATTCACATCAGTTTTATTTGTCATTATCACAGCAAAGATGTGAAGAGCATCATACATTAGGAGCTGTGGAGAGGCACAAGATGGTGGCGAAGTGTATGTTTCTCATCCGGCTCATTACTAGTTGAGTTCCATTTGTTCATCGTAAGAGTTACGTCGCATATAAAACAATACGTACGCCGCACTTGACTGGAAATAAAACATTACATATATACTGTCACATCTCAGTACTAATACTGTACACCTACACCATATCTTCTTGATTTATGGTTCATTTGACAACACTGTCAGTAGCTTGGACTATGCAGCATCAAATAACAGGATGAGTGACAAATGTTGAATTGAAAAGGATGTAGATGAAAGTGGCCATGGCATAATTTGAGTTATGATCCCAGAATCTGCCTGGTGAGAATGGAGAAAAGCATGAAAACTACAGTAAGGATATTGTATGCTTTCTTCTGGGTAATTCCTCGGTATCTGAATTCTATATGCCGACGTTTCATAACACTCTGTCTGTTCCATTTTCATAGGCGGATAGGAAGAGAATGACTATAAAGATGGAACAGACAGAGTGTTCCAAAATGTCGGCATATAGAATTCAGACGCCGGGGAATTACATAGAAGAAAGCATACAAAATTCAGAACATGGCAAAAGTTTGAAATCAAGAATACAGGAAGGAGAGATGGACTCTAGGTTGCGATTTGAATCTGCGACCTCCGAAATACAAAGCAGGACTGTCACATTTGGCTGCATTGTTTGGTAACACAACACATGTGCAAAGTAACTGTTAAAACATTTATAATGCAGCAATAATACTGTCTGCTTGCACTTATCTAGGACCATTCTATAATGTGTGAGTGTACAGAGAACTGGTTCTTACCCAAAGATACATACACCATTACTTTAAAAGAAATACAACTTCATGTATTTCTGAAAGTATATACTCTGTCACAACCATTCATTCAACTACTGATTAAACCACATATTAGAATATCGCTGATAGAACATCAATTTATGTTGGATTGTATGTAAGCAGAACAAGAAAACTCTGACCGATGCTTTATTTTGACACTTGGTTCAGTTTCTTCCTTACAGAAATACTGAAATTGCTATTTTGCAGCTTTGTTCATCTATATCTAGTTGTGTTGTGATAGTAACTTCAATAAAAGCATTACCTCTACATGGAAAGTTAAAAAAAAATTTCGGATAGGGGCCAAACTACAACCTGGCAGCACAAAGAACCTCTACTGCTATTTAAAAACACTCTCTGCTGCATTCACAAAGTACAAGCCTGTCAACCTGACATCCAACAAAAGAACTAACATGTATGGAAATGTATAAAGAGTGCAACTACTACAGCACATTCACTTTTCTACGAATGTGGTGCTCCAAATGACTTACAGTTTCCCCATATCCTAGCAAAAGCATGACAATCCAGTATGACAGGAACTGTGCATAGAAACAGGGCATTTCTTAAAGTAAGGAGCTGAATACACATGAACAGAACAGGGACATGAATACTGATCCGTGCAGAAACACAAATAGGCCTTTGTATAAAGTGGCCAATACAACTACCTGATCTAAATAACATTTAAAATTGCATGATAATTCTTCATAAAATTATCAAACATCAAATCACAGGAAAATATGCTCAGTACCAGCAAAATCCTTTTATTTGAATTCTTTAAGCACAGACACTACTGGAAACATCAGCATTAACTCCACTTAAACATGAAAAATAAGTCTGTAATTTAATCTGGCCAACAATCCACACATGCAGTACATGTGAATGTCACAACTGCAATGGCACCATAAGTTTTGTGCTAATGTACAAACTGGATAAGAACATAAGAAACACTGAGAACAAAATCAGAAGATGCAGGAATAAGAGGTGGCTGTGAGAAAGTAGTGAGTGTGCATATGGAAAATGACAAACAACAGTGGAGATAGTGAAGTGTAAGAATTACGATGCAAATGGGCAAAACTGTAATATGAACTTAACTGTATATGATAAAACTTACTGCACTTACCACAACAGCTTGTTCATTAATTTCTGACACACTGTTATCATCAAATAAGTACCACTTGAGATCATTCTGATTTTGACAAAATGCAGTATCTGAAGAAGAAGAGAAAAACAAAATATAATTTAACAACAAGAAACTACATGGATATTACATAATCTCCTGGCTCATCAATTGCTGTCAGCTCTGTTATATAATATTCAAATACCCGCACACTGGCTAAATCTCAGTACAGTTACCACAGCATGTATTAGTACAGCTGCTACAGGGTTGTGTAAATTCAGAAAACAACTCACACATGAGAAGTTTCTGTGCAGCTGGCTCCAAGCTACATAGTAACACATAAAAGCCAAGTGTATACTGCCTCCACACAACACAACTATGGGTTCTCGAAGTCTATGACACAGATCATGAAGCAACACTGAATTTTGTGACTTGTTACATTCTTGGTGTACCTGATAAAGAAACAGAACCCACACTTATTCTGTTCATAAGTGAAAATTTGTTTCAATGCAGTATTTATTTGAACTCTCAAAATAATGCATTTCCCATATTAGTCTACAAAGTGCTATAACAGGATGATGAGGTTGATGTGTGGTGTACTGTGAGTGCAAATACAATTACTGAGTTCAATTTTTGTGAGACTATAAATTCATAAAGATATGTTACCCCCAGTTTGACACTATTCTTGAATACAAATCTGATTATGACACAACTTATGTCTTTTTTTTCAGCAAGACAGTGCAGCAACCAACACAGCACCCAATTCCATGCATTGTTTATACAGTGTTTTTGGTGACAATGCAATAAGCACAGGACTGTGGCCTCCTCATCTGCCAGATTTGAATAGGTGCAGTCACCTTAAAGGACATAGTGCAAAGTAATAATCCTTGTATTCAGGTCAATCTAAGAGAATGCATTCAGGAAGTAGTGTTTTCAGTTTCATCAGCAGAACTTTGATGTACAATGAACAATGTGCCTGTTAGCTGTGATGTGTATCTACGGTGAAGGTAACCATTTCCAGCATGTTCTGTAAATACGTTGTGTAGAAATCTAATACTAAGTGGAATACAATGAACTAAAACATATGGACCTGGCTCACAGTAAACTGGAACAGCAACAAGTACTGTGCCACCTGCTGTCATCTGGAACGCTCTGCATGAAGTGTTATGCTAGATACTACAAAGTTGCTGTGTACAGCACAATGTTATCAAGCCAGCTAAGAGAACTACTAGATACACTAAAAGCAGAGTGTATACTGACATTAAGGCCCTTTTTATGCAAAAAGAAACAACTTCCTTTAGTCCACCTCCTAATGTTTTGTTGTAGATTATCCATTTATTAATCAAATACTGAACTTTCTTTCCTTTTCCTTCCTTTCACTTTGCCCATGTGAGTGTTTTTCTGTGACTCCCTATCAGACCAGTTAGAATTTTTTCTATCACAAAGTGTTTCTCTGCAAGCTACACTCTCCTCTATCCCAACCACTTGCAACAACCCTATTGGTTGACACTACACTACTCAGACTTCTCACCACCCACACACTTTCCTATATAATCTCCATATTGGGGCTAAATGCTTTCCTTTGGATTCCTGAACCCTGAGGATGGGACCGATAGGTTGTCCCGAAACATCAGTAAGAAATTACCACTACTCGCTGTGTAATAACCCAGAAGAGCACAGTTCTCAGCTTCATAGGTGCCCCTTCCCTGTGCCTTAAGATAGAGACAAAGCTGATTTCCAACCAGTATGCAGTGTGCACGAATATCACACTGTAATAATATAACAGCACTGTCATAAACCCAAATAACTGTTTGTGTATCAATGCAGTCTGCTATATGTATGTTCCTTGCAATGCGGCATTTTATCATCACCTTCCTGATGTTAACGACACTACACATGTACACCAACACCCCTGAGAGGGGCACAAAGAGAAGAGACAGAGTAATGACAATATGGATGCTTTTACATACACATATATCATACTAATTTCCTGGTAGGCCTTGTGCAGTATGGGTATTTTCTTATATCTGCTTACAGCACTATAAAAACACCTTCCATCACCTTCTAGTAACATTTCCAAAGTAGTTCCTCAGTGCTCAATTCATTCACAGACATGATATGTGCAATTATTCTGAAGCCCCATGAAAAACAATGCCCTGCAGGGTCAAGCAAGGTGTGAAGAAACCTAAAGCTTGAATGGGTTGGTTAAACCTTTGTATTATTTGATACACTGAGACAGTTCAAAACCCGTAAGAATTTCAGACAACTGCCTATTGGAAAGCAGAATGTTCATACAATACACTCCAGTTTATTCATAGGTCATTGCTTTAAGGGAACTACAACAAGAACAGGATAAAACATCACTTACTAAAAATACATTAAGTATTAAGCAAATTCCCAGCATTTCAGTGATTTATTCTGTCTTCAGCATCAAGCACTGATATGATGGGATGACACAGCTGTGTTCTACATACACATGTATGCATGTGCATGCACACATGCATATACACACAGATCATAGACTTCAACTTCCTTGTCAGGGATGGGGTCAACAGCACAATTGTAGCTGGAATAAGATGGACAACTTCCTAACTAGGCCACAGTCAATGTTGCTTAATTGGAACAATCTGGAAGCATTAACTTTTCCTTCTGTGGATCCTAATGGTTGTATGTTAATAGCTCTGATTCACCATGTATGCTCCTGGCCTTAGTTCAAGATGGACACAAATCAAGTCCTGTTCCTGATGATGTAAAAACAGACAAATGCTAAATCTTAAAATTCACTTTGACACTAACACAGCTGATTACATGAGAAGAGTTCACTGCATTACACTACCGTTAAAGCTTCAACTCTAATATTTGACAAAGCCGTCATACATACAACAAAACCATCAAGCACTCTGAGCCTTGTCTACAAATTAAATTCTAAGATGGTTAAAAAAGAAACAGAAATATACTTACAGTGCCCTCCTCCTAGCCCACCATAATGATTACATACTCCTATGAGGTCATACACAGCCCGCGTATGACTCTTGTTTATTAGATATTCTGACATATTAAGGCCTCGGAGAGGGTACTGAACCATTCGATCAACCTTATCACGACGATATCTATTGTACACAAATCTCTTCAAGTGGATGATTAGAATCCGAGGTAAGCACCACAAGTCAAATTTCTTTGTAGCTTGTTGATGCTTCTTGCATGAAGGGCAATACCTACACAAAAGAAGAAAGACTGTGCTGAAACTAAGCAGTGATTCCTGTTGAAAAGTCCTGTAATACATTGTATAGACACATGCACAAATCTCACACAACAGGAAAAGCAGGCTGCATTGCTGCAGGCAAGAATGTTATCATTACATGTCCTTATCCTAGCCCTAGCTTCCATATGGACAAAATGGCAAAAATAAAGTTCTGGTACAGTGTGGCGCAAAAAGAATGCATGTTTTTCAAATAATTGTAACTTTGTTTATTTTCAATATAAAAAAATTATGTCAACGCCAAAACAACCTGTAATAAATGCAGTTTTGATTACCTACATTGATTACTCATTTACGAAAAATTATATCGGAAAGATGGTGTCCTTCTTGCCGTAGACACGTCCGGAGCCTCTCCTCAAAGTTCTGCATTACATTTACTAACATTTCTTGTGGCACAGTTGCAATTTCTTCGCGAATGGAAACTTTCAGATCGTCGACTGTACGAGGTTTTCGAACGTAGACTTTTGATTTGAGGTAACCCCAAAGAAAGAAACTGCAGGCTACTACTACCCATTTCAAAAACATGCGTTCTTTTTGCGCCACCCTGTACAAGATTTATATGAACATTCACACAATGAATATACTCTGCAGAGTGAGTAGAACATACAACCATACATATTTACAGTTTCCTTTATTTGATGTCAAATGATAAATTTCCTTTGGTAGGTTTACCTTTGGCACAATCTTTGCACAGTGGCTTTCTGAAAATATTGTTATACAAATAAACAAACCATTTTAACACTTATTAAGAACATACTATGTAACAAATCAGAAAACAAACCTGATATACATCATCATCACGTTATTAACATAGATTAAAATAATGTGTACTCAATGCATATAGTACTTACAAGAGCCCATAACTTTACATTCAAACTTCAGCACTCATTAGTATCTCAAGATCATATCCCTTGTAGAGAGAGATAGACAGATAGTGAGAGAGAAAGCATTAGTGAGTGTTGGGGG
>Ga0268261_10002732_pt1 | contig 12727 bp, 7 predicted proteins | sample TergutNc150P1_FD_190353 | JGI IMG/M metagenome (GOLD analysis project Ga0268261, IMG submission 190353) | Nasutitermes corniger P1 segment gut microbial community from laboratory colony in Florida, USA - Nc150 P1 (SPAdes) (version 2) | ecosystem: Host-associated > Arthropoda: Insects > Digestive... | reverse complement strand
GTATGGGGGTACGCGGTGGCACAGTTGGTTGAGGCACTGCGCTACAAGTCGGAAGGTCGCGGGTTCGATCCCCGATGGTGTCATTGGAATTTTTCATTGACATAAACCTTCCGGTCGCACTATGGCCCTGGGGTTGACTCAGCCTCTAACAGAAATGAGTACCAGGAATATTTCCTGGGGGTAAAGGCGGCCGGTGCGTATGGCTGACAACCTTAACACCTTCATGTGCCGAGTGTCTTGAAATCTTGGAGCCTCAACCTCCTGGAACCCTCAGGGCCTGTTCAGGCCTGTAATGGGATTGCTTTACCTTTACCTTTATTTCCAGACGGTATATACAAAATCCTAAAATCATACCTGGAAAATAGATACTTTCTGATAAAATACAGAGATGAATATATCCCCCTTCACCCGGTTCTATCTGGCGTGCCACAGGGAAGCGTACTGGGCCCACTTCTCTACCTACTCTACACAGCCGACTTATCTACTGCGGCCGACAACACAACAGCTACCTTTGCAGACGATATTGGTGAAGTAATTACACATGAAGATCCTGCAATAGCAACTCATACACTACAAATACATTTTAAAAATCCAATTATGGTTGAAAAAATGGCGTATGCAGGCAAATGAAACAAAATGAGTCCAATTTATCTATACCCTAAAAAAAGAATACGTATCCCCCTGTCCAACTAAACAACACACAACTGACCCAAACTAAAGAAGTAAAATACCTGGGCATACTCCTGGACCGAAAACGTAGCTGGCGTAAACACATATCTGCAAAGAGAAAACAACTTGACCTCAAACTACGTTAAATGTATTGGATTATTTGCCGAAAATCGCAGCTATCACTGCTAAACAAGCTACTCGTCTACAAAGTAATCCTGAAATCTATCTGGACCTATGGTATAAAATTGTGGGGATCTGCATCGAATTCTAATTTAGAAAACCTGGAAAGGGTCCAATTGAAAGCGCTACAGATAATTACGGACGCACCGCGGTATGTGCCAAATGTGGCGATAAAACGTGACTTACAAGTGTTAACGGTTCGACAAGAAGTGAGAAACTACAGTGTCACCTACACACAAAGGCTCGACGATCATCCTAATAGCCTGGGAAAATCGTTATTTCAAAGAACAACTTGCAATCTTAGGCTTAAGCGGTATTATCCCGCATATCTAGCAACTAGATTTTAACTAGTATTTGGAAAACTCCCCAGAGAACAAACTCACTCAATTTTGATTGACCTTAAGTAGGAGATATATCGCTGGATGTATCTCCTACATGCCATTAATAGTGACGGTCAACACGATTGCTAAATGCCGAAGGAGAGATAGCAACACTTTGGAAATTAAAAAAAACCCCTTAACAACATCGATTTCTTCCTTATCACTGTCAAAGAGCAACACTGCGCTGGGAGGATATTGTGTGAATTATAAGAATATAATCCCTAGTTAAAAATATTCTGTATACACATTCAGTTCCAAAGAGCGAAGCAGTTGGGTGTGTTTCGTGGTGCTGTGAACTGGTGACACTACGTCTTGTGGAAGTATCGCAGATTTGAAGGTTCCGATCTAACGACATAATTGAATGTATATGTACTGATACAGTATAATTTAAAACAGCCGGCTGCACTGCACTGCAGAAGACATCAGGTGGGAAGCTTGTGTGCTATCGTGCAGCTGAACATGTAGCGGCAGCTTGTGTGTAATTACTATCAGTTTAGTTCAGTTGTAGACTGTACAGTTTGTACAGTATTTGTATAGTGAATGTGGTGTGCTGTTGTGCAGCTGAACATGTAGCGGTAGCTTGGTGTAATTACTGTAAGTACAGTTCAGTTGCAAACTGTACACTATCCGTACACTCAATATGCTGTACAGTAACACATTCAACATATAAGTCACTCCATCTCTCTATAATTATTCTCAGTACAGTTCAGTTGCACACTGTACGCTATCTGTACACTCAATATGCTGTACAGTAACACAATCAATATAACAGTGAATTCGTCTCTCTATAATTACTGTCAGTAAAATTCAGTTGCACACTGTACACTATCTGTACACTCAATATGCTGTACAGTAACACACTCAACATAACAGTCACTCTGTACCTCTATAATTACTGTCAGCACAGTTCAGTTGCACACTGCACACTATCTGTAAACTCAATGTGATGTACAGTAACACACTCAAGATACAAGTAACTCTGTCTCTCTATAATTACTGTCCGTACAGTTCAGTTGAACACTGTACACTATCTCTACACTCAATATCCTGTACAGTAACACAATCAACAAAACAGTCACTCTGTCTCTCCATAATTACTGTCAGCATAGTTCAGTTGCACACCGTACACTATCTGTAAACTCAATATGCTGTACAGTAACACACTCAACATAACAGACAATCTGTCTGTCTATAATCACTGTCAGTACAGTCCAGTTGCAAACTATACACTATCTGTACACTCAATACGCTGTACAGTAACACACTCAAGATACAAGTCAATCTGTCTCTCTATAATTAGAGTCAGTACAGTTCAGTTGCACAATGTAAACTATCTGTACACTCAATATACTGTACAGTAAAACACTCAACATAACAGTCACACTGTCTCTCTATAATTACTGTCAGTACAGTTCAGTTACACACTGTACACTATCTGCAAACTCAATATGCTGTAGAGTAACACATTCAAGATACAAGTCACTCTGCCTCTCTATAATTACTCTCTGTACAGTTCATTTGCACACTGTAAACTATCTGTACACTCAATATGCTGTACAGTAACATACTCAAAATACAAGTCACTCTGTCGCTCTATAATTACTGTCAGTACAGTTCAGTTGCACACTGTACATATTTGTACACTCAATATACTGTACAGTAACACATTCAACATGACAGTCAATCTGTCTCTCTATAATCACTGTCAGTACAGTCCAGTTGCACACTGTAAATTATCTGTAAATTCAAAATGCTGTACAGTAACACACTCAAGATACAAATCACTCTGTATCTCTATAATTACTGTCAGTACAGATCAGTTGCACACTGTATACTATCTGTAAGCTCAATATGCTGTACAGTTACACACTCAATATAACAGTCACTAGGTCTTTATAATTACTATCAGTAGAGTTCAGTTGCACACTGTACACTATCTGTAACCACATTATGCTCTACAGTAATACATTCAATATAACTGTCACTCTGTCTCTTTATAATTACTGTCAGTACAGTTCAGTTGCACAGCCTACAATATCTGTAAACACAATATGCTGTACAGAAACACACTCAAGATACACGTCACCCTGTCTCTCTATAATAACTGTCAGTACAGTTTAGTTGCACACTGTACACTAACTGTACACGCAATATCCTTTACAGTAACACACTCAAGATACAAGTCACTCTGTATCTCTATAATTACTTTCAGTACAGTTCAGTTGCACACTGTACACTATCTGTAAACTCAATATGCTCTACAGTAACACACTCAACATAACAGTCACTCTGTCTCTCTATAATTACTGTCAGTACAGTTCAGTTGCACACTGTGTAATACCTGTACACTCAATATGCTTTACAGTAACACACTCAAGATACAAGTCACTCTGTCTCTCTATAATTACTGTCAGTACAGTTCAGTTGCACACTGTCCACTATCTGTGAACACACAATATGCTGTACAGTAACACACTCAACATAACACTCACCCTGTCTCTATATAATTACTGTCAGTACAGTTCAGTTGCACACTGTACACTAACTGTATACTCCATGTGCTGTACAGTAACACACTCAAGATAAAAGTAAATCTGTCTCTCTATAATTACTGTCAGTACAGTTCAGTTGCACACTGTACACTATCTGTACACTCAATATGCTGTACAGTAGCACACTCAAGATAAAAGTCAATCTGTCTCTCTATAATTACTGTCAGTATGTTCAGTTGCACACTGTACACTATCTGTATACTCAATATGCTGTACAGTAACACATACAACATACAGGTCACTCTGACTCTCAATAATTTACTGTCAGTACAGTTAAGTTGCACACTGTACACTATCTGTACAAACAATATGCTGTACAGTAAAACACTCAACATAACAGTCACTCCGTCTCAGTAAAATTAGTGTCAGTACAGCTCAGTTGCACACTGTACACTATCTGTATACTCAAAATGCTGTACAGTAAAAACACTCGAGATACAAGTCACCCTAACTCTCTATAATTACTGTCTTTACGGTCCAGTTGCACACTGTACAGTATCTGTACACTCAATACGCTGTACAGTAACACACTCAACATAATAGTCACTCTGCCTCTCTATAATTACTGTCAGTACAGTTCAGTTGCACACTGTACACTATCTGTAAACTCAATATGCTGTACAGTAACACACTCAAGATACAAGTCACTCTATCTCTCTTTAATTACTGTCAGTACAGTCCAGTTGCACACTGTACACTATCTGTACACTCAGTACGCTGTACAGTAACACACACAACATAACAATTACTCTGTCTCTCCATAATTACTCTCAATACAGTTCATTTGCACACTGTACACTATCTGTACACTCAATATGTTGTACAGTAACAAACTCAACATAACAGTCACTCTGTCTCTCTATGGTTACTGTCAGTAGAGTTCAGTTGCACACTGTACACTATCTGTACAATCCATATGCTGTACTGTAATACACTCAACATAACAGTCACTCTGTCTCTCTATAATTACTGTCAGTACAGTTCAGTTACACCCTGTACACTATCTGTAAACTCAATATGCTGTACAGTAACACACTCAAGATACAAGTCACTCGGTCTCTCTATAATTACTGTCAGTACAGTTCAGTTGCACACTGTCCACTATCTGTACACTCAATATGCTGTACAGTAACACACTCAACAAAACAGTCACCCCGTCTCTCCATAATTACTGTCAGTACAGTTGAGTTGCACACTGTACACTATCTGTATAATCAATGTGCTGTACAGTAACACACTCAAGATAAAAGTAACTCTGTCTCTCTATAATTATTGTCAGTACAGTTCAGTTGCACACTGTACACTATCTGTACACTCAATATGCTGTACAGTAACACACTCAACATAACAGTCACTCTGTCTCTGTATAATTACTGTCAGTACAGTTCAGTTGCACACTGTACACTATCTGTAAACTCAATATGCTGTACAGTAACACGTTCAACATAAAAGTCATTCTGTCTCTCTATAATTACTGTCAGTACAGTTCAGTTGCACACTGTACACTATCTGTACAAAACAATATGCTGTACAGTAACACACTCAATATGACAGTCACTCCGTCTCAGTATAATTAGCGTCAGTACAGTTCAGTTGCACACTGTACACTATCTGTATACTCAATATGCTGTACAGTAACACACTCAACATACAAGTCACCTATCTCTCTATTATTACTGTCAGTACAGTCCAGTTGCACACTGTACACTATCTGTACACTCAATACGCTGTACACTAACACACTCAACATAACAGTCACTCTGCCTCTCTATAATTACTGTCAGTACAGTTCAGTTGCACACTGTACACTATCTGTAAACTCAATATGCTGTACAGTAACACACTCAAGATACAAGTCACTCTGTCTCTCTATAATTACTCTCAGTACAGTTCATTTGGACACTGTACACTATCTTTACACTCACTATGCTGTACAGTAACACACTCAACATAACAGTCACTCTGTCTCTCTATAATTACTGTCAGTACAGTTCAGTTGCACACTGTACACTATCTGTACACTCAATACGCTGTAGAGTAACGCACTCAACATAACAGTCACTCTGTCTCTCTATAATTACTGTCAGTACAGTTCAGTTACACACTGTGCACTATCTGTAAATCCAATATGCTGTACAGTAACACACTCGAGATACAAGTCACTCTGTCTCTCTATAATTACTCTCAGTACAGTTCATTTGCACACTGTACACTATCTGTACACTCAATATACTGTACAGTAACACACTCAATATAACAGTCAATCTCTCTCTGTATAATTACTGTCAGTACAGTTCAGTTGCACACTGTACACTATCTGTACACTCAATATTCTGTACAGTAACACACTCAACATAACAGCCACTCTGTCTCTGTATAATTACTGTCAGTACAGTTCAGTTGCACACTGTACACTATCTGTAAACTCAATATGCTGTACAGTAACACACTCAACATAAAAGTCATTCTGTCTCTCTTTAATTACTGTCAGTACAGTTCAGTTGCACACTGTACACTATCTCTAAACTCAATACGCTGTACAGAAACACACTCAAGATACAAGTCACTCTGTCTCTCTACAATTTCTGTCAGTACAGTTCAGTTGCACACTGTACACTATCTGTACACTCAATACGCTGTACAGTAACACACTCAACGTAAGTCAATCTGTCTCTCTATAATTACTGTCAGTACAGTTCAGTTGCACACTGTACACTACCTGTAACTCAATATGCTCTACAGAAAGACACTCCAAATACAAGACAATCTGTCTCTCTACAATTACTGTCAGTACAGTTCAGTTGCACACTGTACACTATCTGTACAGTCAATAGGCTGTACAGTAAAACAGTCAAGATAAAAGTCACTCTGTCTCTCTACAATTACTGTCAGTCCAGTTCAGTTGCACACTGTACACTATCTTTACACTCACAATGCTGTGCAGTAACACACTTAACATAACAGTGAATCTGTTTCTCTATAATTACTGTCAGTACAGTTCAGTTGCACACTGTACACTATCTGTACACTCAATATGCTGTACAGTAACACACTCAACATAACAGTCACTCTGTCTCTCTATAATTACTGTCAGTACGGTTCAGATGCACACTGTACACTATCTCTACACTCAATATATTTTACAGTAACACACTCAAGATACAAGTCACACTGTCTCTCTATAATTACTGTCAGTAGATTTCAGTTGCACACTGTACATTATCTGTACAGTCAAAATGCTGTACAGTAACACACTCAAGATACAAGTCACTCTGTCTCTCTATAATTACTGTCAGTACATTTCAGTTGCACACTGTACACTATCACTACACTCAATATGCTTTACAGTAACACACTCAAGATAAAAGTCACTCTGTCTCTCTATAATTACTGTCAGTACAGTTCATTTGCACACTGTACGCTATCTGTACATTCAACACCCTGTACAGTAACACACTCAACATAACAGTCACCCTGTCTCTCTACAATTGCTGTCAATACTGTTCAGTTGCTCACTGTAGACTATCTGTACAGTCAATATGCTGTACAGTAATACACTCCAGATACAAGTCACTCTGTCTCTCTACAATTACTGTCAGTACAGTTCAGTTGCACACTGTACACTATCCGTACACTCAATATCCTGTACAGTAACACACTCAACATAACAGTCACTCTGTCTCTCTATAATTACTGTCAGTACAGGTCAGTTGCACACTGTAAACTATCTGTACACTCAATACGCTGTACAGTTACACACTCAACATAACAGTCACTCTGTCTCTCTATAATTACTGTCAGTACAGTTCAGTTACACACTGTACACTATCTGTAAACTCAATATGCTGTACAGTAAGACACTCAACATAGAATGTACTCTGTCTGTCTATAATTACTGTCAGTACAGTTCAGTTGCACACTCTACACTTTCTGTAAACTCAATATGCTGTACAGTAACACACTCAACATAACAGTCGCTCTGTCTCTCTATAATCACTATCAGTACAGTTCAGTTGCACACTATACACTATCTGTACACTCAATATGCTGTACAGTAACACACTCAAGATACAAGTCACTCTGTCTCTCTATAATTACTTTCAGTACAGTTCAGTTGCACACTGTACACTATCTGTACACTCAATATGCTGTAAAGTAACACACTCAACATAATCTTTACTCTGTCTCTCTGTACTACCAACCAACTACAATATACATTAAGTGTGAGACTGTTTAGGTGAGTTCGGGAAAGAAAGCTCCAAAAAAAATGTGTCTTTTTGTTCATTTATTTATTTCTGTTTGTCCTTCTTCATGTAACAACTACAGAAATGCTGAAAAGTTTCATGAAGTACTATGTTTTGATCTTTTTAAACTTCCACTACTAATTTCAAATTTGTTTAAAAATGTAACACAAAGAGGGGTAATATTCCACTAATGTCTTCATGAATTCGCCTCCCTCTGGAGTTGAAAATGCTAATTCTTCAGCCAAACAATCTCTTCGAATAGTCGTTACGTCGAAAACTGAAAGCATATTTTAAGCCCAGTGCATTTCCAATGTAATTATTCGAACGTTCTCGATTAAATGAAGGAATAAACGGGAATACTCACGCTATGCTTACATTTCTTGCCTTCTGCGAACTCGAAACCTGAAAGTGTTACTCTTGTGGAAAAAGTACGTGGTTTTGAATTAGGCCTCTAGCGAATATCGACTTTGGTAAAGAGGGATACAGTAAAGTGTCTTCTAAGCTAAACGAACTGCAATGTGTTTTAATTACGCATTGCACTGTAATCTTCGCGTGACATTGTCCAATGCAAATATAAATTTAAGACAGAAAATGTGTCACATATTAACTGTACTTATTTTCCAAAATTTTACTTAATATATCTGTAAGGCACTTCACTCAAGCAGCGATACCAGTATCCACCAGCTGTGAAGTATCTTCTAGATAATGTTCACTGTAACAAACTTCATTCAAACCGCAATACTACTGTCCACCTGTTGTGAAGTATCTTACAGATAATGTTCACTGTAACAAACATCATTCAAGCTGCAATACAACTATCCACCTGCTGTGAAGTACCTTCCAGATAATGTTCAATGCAACACACTTCATTCAAACCGCAATACCACTGTCCACCTGCTGTGAAGTACCTTCCAGATAATGTTCACTGCAACACACTACAATCAAACCGCAATACTACTGTCCACCTGCTGTGAAATATCTTCCAGATAGTGTTCACTGTAACACACTACATTCAAGCCGCAATGCCAGTCTCCACCTGCTGTGAAGTATCTTCCTGGTAATGTTCACTGTAACACACTTCATTCAAGCAGCAATAACACTGTCCACCTGCTGTGAAGTATCTTCCAGATAATGTTCACTGTAACACACTACATTAAAGCCGTAATGCCACTGTCAACCTACTGTGAAGTACCTTCCAGATAATGTTCACTGTAACACACTACATTCAAGCCTCAATAAGAGATTCCATCTGCTACGAAGTATATTCCAGAAAATGTTCACTGTTAATACATTACATTGAAGCCGCAATGCCACTGTTCACCTGCTGTGAAGTGACTTCCAGATAATGTTCACTGTAACACACTTCATTCAAGCCGCAATACAACTGTCCACCTGCTGTGAAGTACCTTCCAGATAATGTTCACTGTAACACACTTCATTCAAGCTGCAATACAACTGTCCACCTGCTGTGAAGTACCTTCCAGATAATGTTCACTGTAACACACTTCATTCAAGCCGCAATACAACTGTCCACCTGCTGTGAAGTACCTTCCAGATAATTTTCACTGTAACACACTTAATTTAAGCCGCAATACCACTGTCCACTTGCAGTGAAGTAACTTCCAGATACTGGTCACTGTAACACACTACATTCAAGCCGAAATACCACTGTCCACCTGCAGTGAAGTACCTTCCAGATAATGTTCATTGTAACACACTTCATTCAAGCCGCAATACCACTGTCCACCTGCTGTGAAGTACCTTCCAGATAATGTTTACTCTAACACACTTCATTCAAGCCGCAATGCCACTGTCCACTTGCAGTGAAGTACCTTCCAGATAATGTTCACTGTAACACACTTCATTCAAGCCGCAATACCACTACCCACTTGCAGTGATGTAACTTCCAGATACTGGTCACTGTAACACACTACATTCCAGCCGAAATGCCACTGTCCACCTGCAGTCAAGTACCTTCCAGATAATGTTCACTGTAACCCACTTCATTCAAGCCGCAATACCACTGTCCACCTGCTGTCAAGTACCTTCCAGATAATGTTCACTGTAACACACTTCATTCAAGCCGCAATGCCACTGTCCACCTGCTGTGAAGTATCTTCCAGATAATGTTTACTGTAACACACTACATTCAAGCCGCAATGCCACTGTCCACCTGCAGTGAAGTACCTTCCAGATAATGTTCACTGTAACACTCTACATTCAAGCAGCAATAGCACTGTCCACCTGCTGTGAAGTACCTTCCAGATAATGTTCACTGTAACACTTCATTCAAGCCGCAATACCACTGTCCACTTTCAGTGAAGTACCTTCCAGATAATGTTCACTGTAACACTCTACATTCAAGCAGCAATAGCACTGTCCACCTGCTGTGAAGTACCTTCCAAATAATGTTCACTGTAACACACTTCATTCAAACCGCAATGCCACTGTCCACTTGCTGTGAAGTATCTTCCAGATAATGTTCACTGTAACACACCACATTCAAGCAGCAATACAACTGTCCACCTGTTGTGAAGTATCTTCCAGATAATGTTCACTGTAACACACTTCATTTAAGCCGCAATACCACTATCCACCTGCTGCGTAGTACCTTCCAGATAATTTTCACTGTAACACACTACATTTAAGCCGCCATGCCACTCTCCACCTGCAGTGAAGTATCTTCCAGATAATGTTCAACGTAAGACACTACATTCAAGCAACAATAACACTGTCCACCTGCAGTGAAGTATCTTCCAGATAATGTTCACTGTAACACACTACATTCAAGCCGCAATACCACTGTCCACCCGCTGTAAAGTATCTTCCGGATAATGTTCACTGTTACACACTACATTCAAGCAGCAATACAACTGTCCACCTGTTGTGAAGTATCTTCCAGATAATGTTCACTGTAACACACTTCATTCAAGCCGCAATGCCACTGTCCACCTGCAGTGAAGTACCTTGCAGATAGTGTTCAGTGTAACACACTACATTCAAGCTGCAATTCCACTGTCCACCTGCTGTGAAATATCTTCCAGGTAATGTTCACTGTAACACACTTCATTCAAGCCGCAATGCCACTGTCCACCTGCTGTAAAGTATCTTCCAGATAATGTTCACTGTAACACACTACATTCAAGCCGCAATGCCACTGTCCACTTGCAGTGAAGTACCTTCCAGATAATGTTCACTGTAACACACTACATTCAAGCCGCAATACCACTGGCCACCTGCAGTGAAGTACCTTCCAGATAATGTTCACTGTAACACACTTCATTCAAGCTGCATTAACACTTGTCACCTGCTGTGAAGTATCTTCCAGACAATGTTCACTGTAACCCACTTCATTCAAGCCGCAATACCACTGTCACCTGCTGTGAAGTGTCTTCCAGATAATGTTCACTGTAACACACTTCATTCAAGCTGCATTACCACTTGTCACCTGCTGTGAAGTATCTTCCAGATAATGTTCACTGTAACACACTTCAGTCAAGCCGCAATGCCACTGTCCACCTGCTGTGTTGTAGCGTCGCAAATCTTACAAATAATGTTGATTTTAAAAAAACATTTTTCAAGCTCTAAGAGCAGTCTGCAACTGTTATGACTTATCTGCTACATAATATTATACGTAACGCACTTTATTCAGTCTATAATAATTATTTCACCTTACTGTGATGTATTCTTCCATATAATATGTTATGTAATGTGCTTTATTCAATCTGTAACATAATTCTCGAACTGCTCTCAGGTTTCTTTCCATGCAATGATTTTTTTACCTCGCCTTTTTAGGCTACAATAATATTTCGTATTATACATTCAATATCAATTTTAAGACGCTCTGTTTAACCCTCATTATTTCTCTTTATATGTTGTTATCTCTAGCACAAGTAATTTTAATTTTAATGCTCTTTATTGAAACCCAGATATTTGTCGTATCTTCCATATACAGTTAACTTATCTTCCATATACAGTTAACTTATCTTCCATATACAGTTAACTTATCTTCCATATACATTTATCTTCCATATACAGTTAACTTATCTTCCATATACATTTAACTTATCTTCCATATAGTTAACTTATCTTCCATACACAGTTAACTTATCTTCCATATACAGTTAACTTATCTTCCATACACAGTTAACTTATCTTCCATATACAGTTAACTTATCTTCCATATACAGTTAACTTATCTTCCATATACAGTTAACTTATCTTCCATATACATTTATCTTCCATATACAGTTAACTTATCTTCCATATACATTTAACTTATCTTCCATATAGTTAACTTATCTTCCATATACAGTTAACTTATATTCCATATACAGTTTACTTATCTTCCATATACATTTAACTTATCTTCCATATACATTTAACTTATCTTCCATATAGTTAACTTATCTTCCATATACAGTTAACTTATCTTCAATATAGTTAACTTATCTTCCATATACAGTTAACTTATCTTCCATATACAGTTAACTTATCTTTCATATACAGTTAACTTATCTTCCATATACAGTTAACTTATCTTCCATATACATTTAACTTATCTTCCATATACAGTTAACTTATCTTCCATATACAGTTAACTTATCTTCCATATACAGTTAACTTATCTTCCATATACAGTTAACTTATCTTCCATATACAGTTAACTTATCTTCCATATACAGTTAACTTATCTTCCATA
>Ga0268261_10002731_pt1 | contig 12728 bp, 9 predicted proteins | sample TergutNc150P1_FD_190353 | JGI IMG/M metagenome (GOLD analysis project Ga0268261, IMG submission 190353) | Nasutitermes corniger P1 segment gut microbial community from laboratory colony in Florida, USA - Nc150 P1 (SPAdes) (version 2) | ecosystem: Host-associated > Arthropoda: Insects > Digestive... | reverse complement strand
ATGGGTGCTCCATATATATATGACATTAGTAGCCTAAAGGTTAATAATTTAACCCTTATCCTGCTAACGTGGAGAAAATGGTGAGCTCCTAATAATGCCAGCAAATAGCAGATGGGATTTAATTCAGGCTTCTAAGGGTTAACCTTTTCTTCTACTGTCACCATTTTCAATTACTACTCATTTGAAGGATCTGAAAAGCGATTAACTTCCATGAAGTTAAAATTGACGACACTAATGCATAAAGAACTTCGGGAATTAAGCTTTATGTACCCTTTGAAATGTGGTTTTATCATGTGTTCGTCCAAAGTTATTAAAATTTAAATTTGCACAAGGACTTACAGAGCACTGTGAGTTTTGCCGGAAAGGGTCATGTGCCCACATTTCAACTAGCTTACCTGAGAAAGTGAAAGAGTCATGAAACACTGCGAAAAAGCAGATCATAGACATCACAAGTTTTTGCGACTGTGGGATTCCGGGTCATTCAGATCATCTGTAATCAATGAAAAATTCCATACCTGGCTTAGAATAACGAGTGGGAGGAGATTATTTTTTATATTCTTTATGTTTCATGGTGCAAGTAGTTGAAGAAAAGCTTGTATGTCAAAGTCTTGACAGATTCACCCTTTTCTTTTTATGTGTAGAGTGCTTCATTATACATATATATGTAAGTAGGAATGTAGAGTAATCGTGAATATTTGGGCCATAAAGGATGTTTGTTATTAAATTCTTACAGAAGATGTGCCATTTTTAATAAATGTTTTTTGCTGTGTAAAATTTCTTGAACATGTTGTACTAATGGTAAAAAAGTGTTTGTATATGGTAGGTTTTTAAGTATTTTTTTTTTTAATTTAGGTTTCTGAACATTAACGTATCTTCTTTTTCTTTCAGTTGATACAGTTCCTGGTGACACTGGTACAGTCCTCAAGGAATGGAGGACTTGGTATCAAAAGACTTTACCCACTAATGCTGAATGACACTTCTCATCGTCCCAGCAAAATTTCCAAGCCAAGTTCTGGGTTTTCTAACCTGAATTCTACCACAGTAAGTTTATTTTAGTAGTGTGCATGAAGGGAAGTGGGCTGACTGGTGAATACAGAAAATTGTTTAATAATAAACTTATGAAGTGAGATTGTTCCTGTGATTGTCTACTGTGTTGTTTGGTAGAAAAGAGCTAATATTTCATAGGTACCTCATGTCCCCATTTTTTTTTGCTGTGGGTACAGAGGCAGCAGGCTCCTTTGAAAGGTTTCTACTTCTTTTCAGAGTGATATGGTATGGTGTCTAGTCCTAGGAGGTGATGGTGTAGCATCTATTCCTATGCAAATCTTATGTCTGAGCATGTTTTAACACCAAGAAGGCTAAGGCTGATGAGGCATGGTATAAAGTAGGAAGAGAATAATGTTAAAATTGGGCTACGGAAAATAGGCTGTTTGGTTGGAGACTGGATGTAAAAGGTTGGGGATAAATGTGGGGTTTTGGCATAATTGTGAAGAATTTTGCAGTTTCGTGTTTGGTGGTTACATTTGAGTTACTACTGAGCAGTAGAATTGAAATATTTTATAATAAAAACAAATTTCAATCTTTATATTAGAATGAAGCAATAGTTTCAGCAGCGTGATACATTTGTTGTACAGTACTACACAAGATTTGCATATTTTCTCACTACCTCGTACACTTGTATGTTTAAAAAAATTGACCAAAAATTGGAGTGCAGGGTTTACTTGTGATAGGTTTGGCAGTGGTGCGTACTTTATTTGTCATAGATTGGCAAGAGTTGTGGTTTATTTGTGGCAGGGGTGTGCAGTTCATTTGTGATAATGCAGGTAATGGTGTGTGGCCTTTTCTTATGAGGTCAGTAACGTATGTCCCATCTGAGCTTTCGCAACTTTCTCTTCCTTCCATTTACCCAAAAATAATTAGCAGGCAGAGTAATTGTAAATTGCACAGCTGTCAGAATACATGATGTTGGTGTCTGACAGAGAGGAAAGGTTTGTGAATATGGAGAGAGAAATTACAGTTCAGGTGTGCTCACATGTGTTTAATGTGAGTACTGAAGTAGTGCATTTGTGATATTTTGCATAAACAATATTGGTTTCTGAAATGGTAGCATAACTGTTAATTTGTAAGCAAATTATCAGTATCAGTACCAATTTAAAGGACTGCAAAAAACTGACTTGTGTTTTTTGTCTCTTAAAAACTGATGTGTTTGAAGCATTTGGAAATTATGGAATTTAAATTGCTTCAGTAATTTTTGTCATGGGGTTGTAACATCTATAGTATTAGGTAACGTTCTGCAGTGCATTCATTTGTAAGGGTGCATGTTGCAAAGTAGCTTTTAATTGCAGCAAACTCTTTCACCAACTGGACCAGTGATTCATGAGCTAGAAACAGCAGAGCCGTTTGAAGACTGTGAAGCAGATCCAGGAGAAACAATGGTGAAGGAGTCATTTCTTCCCACAGAGTAAGTTTCATTGTTTACAAGAATTATCTTGTCTAATATCGGTCTTATCACTTTCATCTCAAAAACAGAGAAACTGGTTGACGGCCATCACTGTTTCATACTGAGTTTTCTGAAGAGACAGTCTTGACAGTGTCTCTGTTCTTAATACTGGACTGTTTCAATTTTTTTTTTCTTTTCAGATTTTGCAGTGTTGTGATTAATGACGGTGAAGAGCATGAACACCAAGGCTCACCTATTCACACAGTGCAACATGAACTGCCTCCAGGCAGTCCTGATTCTATTACCAGTAATCCAAACACAGAAGTACTTTTAGAACTGGCAGGAGAATGCCCACTGAGTCCAAGTTTATTGATAACTGCCTCACCCATGGATGTTAATCCAGTTGTTGACACACCAAAGTTGCGCAAGGGTAAAGATAGGAAAAGAGAGAGCCTTTCTGGCAGTAAGACGAGAAGGTCGAAAAGACGTAATTCAAATGCGAAAACATCTGTCACTGCTACTTCACCTACTCTCAACACATCTCCCAAAGCATTATCTGCTGCACCTGAAGAGGGGTGAGTATTTCATGTAACCAAGTAGGTTGGTGTAGTGTGGTAGCTGTACTTTTCCTTAGTTCCTTCACACAAATCCTAGGATAGTACCATGATTATTCCCTAATCAATGCCAAGTTCTTTCCAGTTTGTCAGTCACTGTTGTGCTACTGTTGATGGTCTATATTTTGAGAGACTGACATTGTTGTAAAATGTGTCACAGAAGATAAATTAATGTAAGTAAATTGCAGAATATTGTATTAACTTACTACGTGTACTTTGTATTGCTGTCATTGCTGCTGTAGCACTTTGAATCCAAAATTGTGCGTGATGTTCTGATGTGTTCCACCACTAAAGGTAAGTAATGGTGGTCTTTTCCCAGTTCAGAGAATAAGTTAATGAATAGAATTGTCTCAGTTTTATATTTTTCTTGCAATCCATACTAGTATTTTAACCCTTAATTTTATTATGTTGCAGAGTTGATCTTCTAGATATGGTTTTTCCTACAACAGGTGATCCTAAAACATATACAGATAGTGAAGCAGCAAATCTTGTAGAAGTTAATGAGGATTTATTGACTCCCAATTCTGTGGCAGCTGCTACAGATGCAGCACTATCTGGCATTATTATGACACCAGCAAGCAAAAACAAGTCCTTCAAACTTACAGATTCCTTAGGCAGCAAGCATATTTCTAGAGCTCCATTGGATGGAATTTTACCAGTGTCCAGTGTCACAAGTAACAAATGTGCCAGTGCCAATCTGGCTGACAGTGCTGTGTCAGAAAGTGATGCCAGTAGCAATGCAAAACCTAAGACCAGTGACTTGATGATATTTAAGCAAGAACCATCAACTTCCAGTGACCAGACTGGATCTTCATCTAACATGATCCTAGCCCGTACAGGCATTAATTCTGAAGAAAACGGTTTTGAAAGGTGTGCCATTTCGCATATTAAAAGTATTTTTAGGCACATTTGCATCCCTCTGGGTTAAACGGTAAAGTTGTGCTTGCCATGCAGGCATACAGCAGGAGTGGAAGTTTAGCTTCACTCATTCTTAACCTCAGCATTATGTGCAGGTGAGTGGTCAGCCTCATGCCCTGGCCACTTTACCCCTGGAGGAAGAGCTCCTGGTACCCAGTGAATAGGAAGCTGGATGGGTCCCAGAACCAGTCTGGACATTTTGGAGAAGAGAACAATATCTTTACTCTATTGGAATTTGAACCCTATATCAACCAGCCTAAAGTGCAGTGCAGTCACTATACTGTGGCCATATTGAGTACCTATTTAAATTGATTTGTCTCCCTGTTTGCATGAAACAGCATGAAATCTGCTGAGACAATTTTCTTGAAAATTAGTGTTTGAAAATTTTATGATTTGTTATGACAATTCATGAAACAGCAGTAACATACATGTTAAATGAAGACCTACATGCATATTTGCACATGCCTCATTGTAAGATGCTGTATATTTATTAGAGGGAAAAGTATTTTGAAGAAGAGTTATAAATATGTAAATTTTGTGGCCGGTATAGTTTTATCATAGGTTTGAGATTTTTGAGGTAATTAAACAAGGTAATTTTTAAAATTCAGAGGCAGTAATGGCATGAAGGTGCCAGAATGTTATGTTGTACATTCATTTTCTAATTTGTTTTATCTACTTAGTGTATTTGTGTATTGCAAACACATGCATGATTCTACTGTAAAGGCCATAGACTAGTTGAAATATGATGCCAAAAGATACTGGGCACAGGGTTATTTGTTCATGACGCAGTGCTTTATAAAGTAGAGGGACAGCTTTACATTAATATAACTTCTTTTGATCTAGGATTGAACTGGATTCACATGTGGACACTGTGCAGCATGAGCTGGACAGCCTTCGGGAACTTCTTAGAGGTCAAGAGTATAATTTGGATCTCAACACTTTGTTAGGGGTATGTCCTGTACCTGCCTATGACGAGGGCTTTTTTAAGGTAGATTTGTATTAGTCTTATGCTAGGAGTATTTACTGTTCAGTGAAATCTTGTTGTAACAAACAATAGAATAATGAAATTTCAGTACATCTTTCCATCAGTTTACCATATATGTTTATGTCAGTATGACACTTTATGAAATCTGCTGCTTCATGTGTGAGGTGAGATGGGGATGAACAGATTGGAATTACGAAGGACAGTAAAGGTATGCTAATGCTGGAGAATTTAGCAGTTAAATGGTAGATGTGTTAATAAAGCAGATTTTTTATGGTATGCGTTGTTCATCAAGGTTATTAGAAATGTTTTGGTCATTGTTGCTGTAAAAGATGCTAATATTTACTGTTACCGTTTGAATTGTGAGCCGTGACACCTCAGTGACAGGCTGTGCAGACTAAATGACCAGGGTTAAATTCCTGATAGACTTGTGATAATTTTTACAAATATGTCAGAATAGCGTTGGTCCTACTCAGGGTCAGCCCGAGACATGGGTGCCCTGGGCCGACTACTAATTTGGCATGTTTCAAATTGTTACTTTTCAAACATTTTCAGCCTTGGACAGGGCCAGTGAATATTTTTGAGAGTGTGTGCCCCAAGTAGATAATTTTCAGACAGGTTCTTTTGTATGTGGAAGACCTGAGTGTACCAGTGTTTTCGATTATTCAAGTGATGTAGTGCCTGTAACACGTTGGTACCCTTGGCAGCTGCCTGGCTGGCCTGCCCCTTACACCAGCGTTGGTCCCCCTCCACCTCCCATTCTGCATGTAACAAATTATTTTCCTGAAGGGTAGCAATGGTTAGCATGTGAAGCTATTTACTGGCCCCCATTTAGTGCTCGCTGTGCAACTTTTTCTCCCTCTTTCCTCCAAGAACTTTGAAAGACTGAAAGGCTTAAGAGATTAAATAATGTTTCCCTGATACATTTCTGAAACAGTGCAGGTAAAGGAAACTTCTTATTTGGGAACCGTGAATATGAAATTAATTTTTAGGTGCATTTGCAAAATTGCGGGAAGCAACTATTAGCTCCATTATGTCTGTCCGTCTCTCTGTCTCTGTCTCTCCATTCACATGGAACAGCTTGGCTCCCACTGATGGTTTTTCATGAACTTTGGTACGTGAGTATCTTGAAAATGTGTCTAAGAAAGTTCAAGTTTCATTAAGACAGGAATAATGAGTACTTTACGTTAAGAGCTATGTACATTTATGATAATATTTCACTGAATTGTGCTTAGAATGAGAAATGTTTCAGACAAAAGTTATAGAGAAAATCAAAACAAACATATTATATTCAGTAACTGTTTTCTGAAAATTGTTCTTTCCTGAGATAATATGTAACAATATAGAGCCGGACAGACCACAGATAACAATATAATACGACACATGAGCTTTGTGTGCGGGATACCTAAGGCTACACACACACACACACACTCAGAATATGTAGTACTTATTTCTTATTCACGGCAACAGTGGTTATGTAAATGTGCCTTAGTGTTACGTTATACAGGGAGATCTCATTTTATGCCAGGGTTACGTTCTTGAAAAACATTGCACAAATCAAACACAATGTTCTCATTTAAAACATTGTATTTCCTGGGAGTTAGGAGATAGACAATGCATTCTATATAGTGTATGACTATCAGTAGTGAACATACAGACCTGTAGAGTATATAGCTACTGTATTTGCAGTACATATATATTTCTATGCAGTATACATACATTTCTGTACAATATATCCATCTATTTCTAATGCAATAAAAATGTAAGGGACTCACATCCATAGTTGTTGGTATGGTTCATTCCAATAAGATTGTGTCTTGCTACACAAACACTTTAGTTCCCGACTTAGCACATTCTTCAATTCTATCAGCAATATCACAAATTGCACTTACGCTAATATGAGGGAATCTAACATTATGGCATATGTCAACAATTTGTTCACCTTTTTCAAGTTGGCTTATTACGTCTTAATTTCACTTCTGTACTGATTGTCTTTCGCTGATTCTTCACTTGGATAGCATAAGGTGATGTAGATGTATGTTTCTTATTCATTTTGGTAAAAAAAAACCAATACTGTTGAAGGGGGAAACACATCAGCTGTGTGATTTTATCCCCAACATAATCAGTAAACATGACTGTTGGTGTGACATTGACGTCGCTGCCTGCTAGCCTCCTACAGAAGATAGGTGTGGCCATGGGTTGTGTATTCCAAATTGTGTTAAACCAAAAAATTTTGCATATTGTCTATGTCAAATTGCGTTAAACTGAAAATTATTGCGAAAATTTGAAAAGTGGTTAAATTTTCAAGTCGCATTGAAGTGAGGTTGTGCAAAAAGGAATTGTGTACAAGACCTGCCTGTGCATACATTGCCAGTCTTCTTCTGGCTGCTTTAATACTAACTTCACTTGTGTTATGCAGGAATAAAGCATTCCAAAAGTATGTTTAGTAGGTAAAAGTTTTTTTAAAAACACAGTTTTTCTTCAGATAACATGGAAAGGATCACATAGCAGGTATCAGGAATGGGGTGGATATTTTCAGTTACTGTGATCTGAGTTAAAACTGTTGAAGATGTGAGTAGTGGATTTGCATCATGTTTATGTGTGTTTTGGAAGGGCATTGCTTTATATTCTATCCTGTGAGTAGGATTGTTTTGATTTGATAACTTCAGTCAGTGGTATAAAACCAACACAACACATTGTTGCACCTGCTATATTTTGTCTATGCATGTGAAGCACTGCAGTTAAAATGTTGTGTATAAACAAAGTATAATGCAGATTGAGCTGGAAAAAATGAATAATTGTGCTGGTGGTTTGCAAAGTGTGACTGTGGTTTCCAGGGGATCTGTGACCAATTCCCAGGGGATCTGTGGATACATTTCTATAATGGTTACTATGCAGTTTATTTCACTTTTAAATTAATGGAATAATGGTTTGTTAAAAGTAATTGAAGAATGTCTTTAATTGGCGATATGTTTATTTCATGTGACTGTTAGCATATCTAATTTAGGAACTTCGTTTACCCGCAAGGTGTTCGACAGTCAGTTTAATTAAGGACATATAATGTGCTGCATTGTTATTCATGCTACTGGTATGCATTAGTATCTATTTAAGATCAGCTCTGAGGGATCAGTTTTTAATATTGGATACCTGTTATCCAGACACTGTATTTATGTTAGCAAGAATATGAGGATCTGTGGTTGTTTTTGGAAGCCGAAAGGGGCCTGCAAACAAAAACATTGCAGGAACACTGCCTTATTCCATAATCAACATTCAGAATGCTGTGAATAAAGAAACAAAGCATAATTTAGATTGAATTTGCAGATATAAATGTCGTATACCGTATTCTGCACTATTAACTGTCACACTGAGGTTGTGTGTCTGATACCCCACAAGTTAACATAGACTATTATGAACTTCAGACCATGTTGTTAATTTGTGGCCATGTTTCTCATAAAGTCATCGCGTGTGATTTATCCCATGTTCAGACTGAAAGCCAAAAATTAGTGCACTGTGCCATGTGAACACCAACTACTGCACTGTGTTGCTGTTTTTATAATGGAGGCATGTACATACATGCATTGGGAAACAGTATTCTCATTTGTCTAGTAAAGGTTAATTCTGACATGAAAGCTAACTTGCATAGCTGTTACATGAACTGATGGGTGTGGTGTATGTTGTGTATTAATTGTGAAATTATTTTACCTAGCTGTTTGGTGAGGACCCACTACCTATAACAGCATTTGAGAGCCTGCTTGAAGATAGGGATAAGCAAAACACCGGTGGTAAGTAAATGGAATATGTGGGAAGATATGGATTCATATTATTAGTGTAAGCAAGGCAGTGTTTGTTGGTCTCACAGGTTGTTTGTTGTTACATTGTTTCTGTAGAAGCAAAATGCAACACTGATCTCATTTAGCTACAAGTAAAGAAGTGTATAAGATGGCAACAGTGGTAGGCAATGTTAAGTCAGTACTGCAGTGTCAACCTTTGTGAGATAAGTGTTCCATATGGTTACTGCTGCTACTACTACTGCTGCTGCTGCTGCTACTACTACTACTACTACTGCTGCTGCTGCTGCTACTACTACTACTACTGCTGCTGCTACTACTACTACTACTACTGCGACTACTACTACTGCTACTACTACTACTGCTACTACTACTACTATTGCTGCTGCTACTACTTCTACTGCTGCTACTACTACTACTACTACTACTACTACTACTACTGCTACTACTACTACTACTACTGCTGCTGCTGCTGCTACTACTACTACTGCTACTGCTACTACTACTAGTACTACTGCTGCTGCTGCTACTACTACTACTGCTACTACTACTACTACTACTACTACTGCTACTACTACTACTACTACTACTGCTACTACTACTGCTGCTGCGGCTGCCGCCGCTGCCACTCAGTATTACTGCTATTAACTACCATCACCATCCACCTAGGGACTTTGGAGTTCTAAGCCTGCACATTCGGTGCAATTACGATCTGATAGTGTCTGTCAAGGGCTGTAGTGGATTAGTAGAAGGGTTTTCTGCAGAATATTTAGCAGGAAATGGGAATTATGAAATTTTCCTCTTTAATTTTCCGTAGGCATTCCACTAACTTATACAGTTTTCAGATCTGTGGTTGTAGGTCTCATTATTGCACATTGTGTGTAGATTAGATCTGGGATGTTTTGCTCTTCACATCCACAGATATTACATTGGTTTTAAAAAGTCTGTTTAGATGTGTAATTGCCTACAGATGATGTACTGTTTTCACAGTCCTGTTCTTACTTGCCTTTGCTCAGTCAGGCAAGAAAAGAAGCATGAAATTCTTAGAGAATTGCAGTTGATAGGCATGAACAGAAAATGAAAAAATTGTTATTTGCTAACTGGGAGTACAGTTGGATGTTTGATTAGTTTTGACTTCTGGAATTGTAATGATCCTAAGTATTCTGGTGTTCTGGGAAACGACACTTTGTCACTACTGGGTACATTGTTTCTGACATTTTTGTAGAACATAGTGCACTTGAAACATTCTGAACAGCTCACCCAACAACACAGTGTCATATCCTGAAAGAAATGAATCCTCAGAAACAGTGCTGTGAGAACCTCACATCTCACATAATTATCCTATTTGTATTCTGGTCTTCTGAATTATGACACCATGTAGTATTCTACTCTGAAGGTGGAGGCAGTCGATTGCTGTGTCTACACAGCTCATAACCAAGAACACAGTCTGATTCTTCATGCCCATATTATCTTTCAGTCATATAAATGATCCTGGTTAACTGAATAACATTCATTACAATAATTCTTCTGTACCTCTTTGTTACCAAAACATTTCAAAGATGGCCACAATACCAAGGTGCAATAACAGAATCTTGTCTCAGGTGTTGATAATAGATTTTTCTGTTCTCATATCCATGATGGTATTAATGTAACAAATATTAAAAAGATGTATTGTGGTGACTGCAGTTTTATATATACAATAATATTTCTGACCTTATCCACATATAACATTTCCTTATGGTATCAGTGTAGTCATTCAGTAGTTATGTTGCTACAGACAAGGAAATCCACAAGCACAATTTGATGGAACCAAAAGACATTTGTTATGTATGATCTTTCCTACTGATGGTGTCAGTTTGAATTTCTTTGCTGGGAGAGACTGTGGGTGTTTCCACATGCAAGGATGCTTTTATGGTTTCAAGTGCATTGGTCTAGTGTATTCTGTCCTACTCTGTTCTACTCTATTGTGGTTTCGGATGTTACATAATAATTCGGGTTTTGTCCCCTGGAGCGGTGTACTGCAAAACATGTCTTCTTGAGCAGCATAACTTGTTGAATGTGTGAGAGTCTGGCATTCTTTGGCACCCATTTCTCTGTAATTCCTTTGGTAATTAACAGTGCTCTGCATACTACGCAGCAAATGTGTCTTCCCTGCCTGGTATGGGCAGCTGAATGACATAAACTGTCTTCTGTAGTAGTTGTTCTTGGGCATCAGGGTCACTGCCTGTGATGAATATCTGTTCCACCATTATCAGAACCATTGCACCATATCTACACCTGTTTCCATGACATGCTTTGTACACCACCAACTGGTAAATTTCCATGGTGCTCTGTTCTTGACACACAAAAATGGCATCACACTGCATACTCTTTGTAGCCTAGTTGTGCACTTGATTCATCTGTAACATGTATCACCATCCATTCTTATGACCAGAACTATTGTAACCAAAGGTCTTTGGCTAAACACGAGGCTTATGTCTACCCAAATTGTAATCCCTGGCTGTAGCATTATAAAAACAAAACTGTACTGACACTCAAAGCATGTACTGAAGCACCTAAACTCCCTCACTGGCAGGTGCATCTGGAAGCTGTCCATAGTTACTAGTGAGGCTTGCAGTCAGTCAGATGAGACTGAGGGATTGTGGGTGGAGAATTTGTAGAATGATATGGGGGGCATAGCACGTGTTTAATACACAAAGATATAAATGTATGTCTTCTATTAGGTCAGGCAGTTACTTCTTGGTCAAGAGTAGAGTAGGTCCACACCACCCAAAGCATGATGTTTTACCCTAATAGTGTTTCAGAATAACTAATCCAAATGAAATTCAGTATCCCACTATCACGTGTGTTGGAAGGTACAAGGCCGAATTTCTTCCATTTGATACTGAATCTAGCTGGCTGCTAGAGTACACATTTATTGTACAGAGCATCCCACTAATCATTCCTCTGAGCACAGGTGAGTACTCACTTAGCCAAAGTGAGTCTGCTGAGAATTCTTTTTTTCTTACCAGTATTGGAACATGAGGTGGTTGTACAGTCATGTATTGTTTTGTACAGAGCAGGTGGACAATGTGCATAAAAAATATTTTATTTTGACAGTGTTCATTTATAATGCCTCTGCAAAGTATGTGTCATAGAAAAGAAGCTATCCAAAGTTCTGTAAGAGGAACTCGTGTTTATAGTGTCGTGTAAAAGAACAATATACAAAGTTATTTACAATGTCAAATGACACTTCACTTAGTTAATTACCAAAAACAGCAACACTGCTTTATGTTTGGTAATTTTTACAGCAACGTGTTTTGACCCTAAAGGGTCATCATCATGGTAATAATTGATAAAACAATTATAGGTATACAATTGCATTTGCTAAAATGAGATCTGTATTTTTACAATTATGGTATGTTTAATATTTTATGCCTGTTGCTTCTGCCATGAATTAAAATTTAGGTAAAAATATTAAATTGATGGAAGGTGGTGGGTTGACATAGGAGCACAGTAGACTGTTGTATTGCCTATATCTCAATATACAGATCTCTGTAAGGTTTGTTCCTGTAATGGTGTGTGTGTGTGCATGTATGTGTGTGCACGTGCGTGCGCGCGCGCGCGTGTGTGTGTGTGTGTTTTTTTTTTAGTTAACATTCAGCATGCCCCATTACAAGTAATATTACATGCTTTATTACTAACTAATTTACTTATTAGCTAAATTTTCTAATTAAGTTTTAATACGTATATGTTCAGTGGATTACTTAGAGTGTACTAAAATGTATTGATCTTGCAAACTGTATGAACAGCTTGATATGTTTTCCTGTGAGTTGTTCATATGGTGTGGGCCAGGTGTCACCTGTTTGGGTTATGGCAGTTTGAAGAATTCTTCTCTCATTTTCTAGTTGTGTGCACTTAAAAATGATGTGGTTAATTGTCTGTTCTTCTTGTAGTCTGCAGGGGCAAGTGGAATTTGGAATAATCTTGAATCTATGTAGGTACGA
>Ga0268261_10002730_pt1 | contig 12729 bp, 2 predicted proteins | sample TergutNc150P1_FD_190353 | JGI IMG/M metagenome (GOLD analysis project Ga0268261, IMG submission 190353) | Nasutitermes corniger P1 segment gut microbial community from laboratory colony in Florida, USA - Nc150 P1 (SPAdes) (version 2) | ecosystem: Host-associated > Arthropoda: Insects > Digestive... | reverse complement strand
ACATTTGCTGAGTATTATGTTGCGGATTGTTTGGTGAGCCGCTTGACACAGGGGAACAACACTACAGAGCAAGAACTGACTTTTGTACTGAAAGACATATTTCAGAAAGATGCTTATAGGCTTATTAGAGTTTTTATAGAAGGATTATTGTCAAGGTATACGCCAACAAAGCAGGTGTTAAAGGAGTATGGAAATCATATACGTTTCTTATTGGGAGAATATAACTTACGTTACTATGATGATGAGGAAGATGATTATTATTATAGTAATGAATATGACGAATATGTGAGAAATTGGCTAGATTCTGTAAAATTCCTACACACAGCAGCGCTCGAAGGTAATGCTAATATTGTTGGATTTTTGTTAGATAGCGCGCAGGCAGCAGAAAAAACGGACACTGTAAAGAGGCTGTTGCTGGTAGAAGATACAAAGAGACGCAAATCCTGGCACAACGCAGCACTTTCGCTCAACAAGCGGGTATCAGAGAAGTTATGGGAGTGTGCTAAAAGGAATCTAAATGTAGACGAGTTAAGATTTCATTTGTTATTAGCCAAAGACCGTAGCAAAATGAACACCTGGCAGCTGGCAGTAAAGAAGGGAAACGTAGAGGTGTTACAGAAACAATGGGAGTTAGCTAAAGAGAACCTAACAAGAAATGAAGTAAACGAAATGATATTAGACACAGACAAAAAGGGAAGAACAGTCTTTCATGTAGCGGCAAATTACAACAAATTAGACGGCTTTCGGGAACTGCTGAATTGCACGAAAGAGAGTCTAACAAGAGAGGAGGTAAATAAATTGTTATTAGCCACAGATAATGAGGAAAGGAACGTCTTCCATGTGGCAGCCGAATTTTCTGAACTAGATTTATTTAAGGGAATACTGAATTTGGCTAAAGAGAATCTAACAACCGAAGAAGTAGATAAACTGTTATTAGCCACAGATGATAAAGGAAGGACGGTCTTCCATGTGGCAGCAAAATTCCCTGAACTAGAGGCATTTAAGGGAAAATTGAATTTGGCTAAAGAGAAGCTAACAACAGAGGAGGTAAATAAATTGTTATTAGCTACAGATAATGAGGGGCGGACGGTTTTTCATGCGGCAGGACTTTTCTCTTTACTAGAGACATTTCAGGGAATATTGAATTTGGCTAAAGAGAATCTAACAAGAGAAGAGGTAAATAAAATGTTATTAGCCACAGATAATGTGGGAAGAACGGTCTTTCATGTGGCAGCAAGGTTCACTAACCCAGAGAAATTTCAGGGAATATTGAATGTGGCTATAGAGACTCTAACAACAGAGAAGGTATCTAAATTGTTATTAGCCACAGATAATGAGGAAAGAACGGTCTTCCATGTGGCAGTAGAGTTGTCTGAACCAGAGGAATTTCAGGGAATACTGAATTTGGTTAAAGATAATTTAACAACAGACGAAGTAAGTAAATTGTTATTAGCGACAGATAATAAAGGAAGGACGGTATTTCATGTGGCAGCAAAGTTCTCTAAACTAGAGACATTTCAGGGAATACTGAATTTGGCTGAAGAGAATTTAACAAGAGAAGAGGTAAATAAAATGTTCTTAGCTACCGATAATGAGGGAAGAACAGTCTTTCAAGTGGCAGTAGAGTTGTCTAACCAAGAGAAATTTCAGGGAATATTGAATGTGGCTATAGAGACTCTAACAACAGAGAAGGTAACTAAATTGTTATTAGCCACAGATAATGAGGGAAGAACGGTCTTTCATGTGGCAGCAAAGCTGTCTGAACCAGAGATTTTTTATGGAATAATGAATTTGGTTAAAGAGAATCTAACAACAGACGAGGTAAGTAAATTGTTATTAGACACAGATAATGAGGGAAGAACAGTCTTTCTTGTGGCAGCAAAATTCTCTAAACCAGAGACATTTCAGGGAATACTGAATATAACTAAAGAGAATCTAACAATAGAAGAGGTAAATAAATTGTTATTAGCCACAGATAATGAGGGAAGAACAGTCTTTCATGTGGCAGCAAATTTCTCTAAACCAGAGACATTTCAGGAAATACTGAATTTGGCTAAAGAGAATCTAACAAGAGAAGAGGTAAATAAATTGTTATTAGCCACAGATAATGAGGGAAGAACAGTCTTTCATGTGGCAGCAAAGTTCTCTAAACCAGAGACATTTCAGGAAATATTGAATTTGGCTAAAAAGAATCTAACAAGAGAAGAGGTAAATAAATTGTTATTAGCCACAGATAATGTGGGAAGAACGGTCTTTCATGTGGCAGCAGAGTGGTCTGAACCAGAGATATTTCAGGGAATACTGAATTTGGGTAAAGAGAATCTAACAAGAGGAGAGGTAAATAAAATGTTATTAGCCACAGATATTGAGGGAAGAACGGTCTTTCATGCGGCAGTATATTTGTCTAAACCAGAGAAATTTCAGAGAATACTGAATTTGGCTAAAACTAATTTAACAACAGACGAAGTAAGTAAATTGTTTTTAGCGACAGATAATAAGGGAAGGACGGTATTTCATGTGGTAGCAAATTTCTCTAAACCGGAGACATTTCAGGGAATATTGAATTTGGCTAAAGAGAATCTAACAAGAGAAGAGGTAAATAAAATATTACTAGACACAGATAATTAGGGAAGGACGGTCTTTCATGTGGCAGTAGTGTTGTCTAACCAAGAGAAATTTCAGGCAATATTGAATGCGGCTATAGAGACTCTAACAACAGAGAAGATAACTAAATTGTTATTAGCCACAGATAATAAGGGAAGAACGGTCATTCATGTGGCAGCAAAGTTGTCTCAACTAGAGGTTTATAAGGGAATAATGAATTTGGTTAAAGAGAATCTAGCAAGAGAAGAGGTAAATAAATTGTTATTAGCCACATATAATGACGGAAGATCATTTTTTTTTTGTGGCAGCAAAGTTGTCTGAACCAGAGGTTTTTCAGGAAATAATGAATTTGGTTAAAGAGAATCTAACAACAGACGAGGTAAATAAATTGTTATTAGCGACAGATAATACTGGAAGGTATGTCATGTGACAGCAAAGTTCTCTAAACCAGAGACATTTCAGGGAATATTGAATTTGGCTAAAAAGAATCTAACAAGAGAAGAGGTAAATAAAGTGTTACTAGACACAGATAATTAGGGAAGGACGGTCTTTCATGTGGCAGCAGAGCTGTCTAAATCAGAGAGATTTCAGGAAATACTGAATTTGGATAAAGAGAATCTAACAACAGAGGAGGTAAATAAATTGTTCTTGAATTCAATTTTTCGCCGTGTTCTGTATGTTGTATGTTTTCTTCAGGGTAATTTCCCGGCGTCTGAATTTTATATGTCGACGTTTCGGAACACTCTGTCTGCTCCATCTTCATAGGCAAGTAGGTAAATAATTACTAAATTTGAGAGTAGTTGGGGTATACATGTGAGAGAGGGTTTGGCTGAAAATAGCTTAAGCCAATTAGGAGTGTGACGGGGTAGGGGTAGGTCAGTTTACAAGGCAGGTTGTGAAGGGGTAATGACCCACATGGAGATCGCGGGCGGGTATGTGGAACAGAAAGTCTCGTGTCAGGGTGGCCATGGGATGGCTGGTCAAAACTATTGTGTTGTAGGAGGTTGTCTCCTTTCCTTAAGGTTGTGTAGAAGGAGCTTCCAAGATTTGCTTAAGGTCAGGCCATCTTCTCTGTTCATATTTTGTGGGAGCATTTCCAGTTCAATAGCTTCCCTGATGAGCCGATCCATGTATCCGTTTTTAGCGGAGAGGATTTTAGTATCCTGTAGTTTAAGTATGTGGTCGTGTGTTATGTGCTGTGCTCCGCTACTGCTGATTTGTCGGGTTGTGCCAGTCTTATATGTCTATTGTGCTCTTTGATACTGAGTTGCACTGATCGACAGCTTTGTCCAATATAAAACCTGCCGCATTCACATTGGATGCTGTATATTCCCGGTGTTCTTAATACCAATGCATCTTTAACAGGAGGAAGGTGGCTGATTATTTTCCTAGGTGGTAGGGCGACACTTTTGATGTTATGTTTGGCCGACTCAGCAGAATGCTGGCCAAACGTAACATAAAAATAATCAGCCAACTTCCTCCTGTTAAAGATGCATTGGGATTAAGAACACCGAGAATATACAGCATCCCATGTGAAAGCGGCGGGGTTTATATTGGACAAAGCGGTCGATCAGTGCAACTCAGTATCAAAGAGCACAATAGACATATATGACTGGCACAACCCGACAAATCAGCAGTAGCGGAACACAGCATTAACCATGAACACATGATTAAACTACAGGATACTAAACTCCTCTCCACTAAAACCGGATACATGGATCGGTTCATCAGGGAAGCTATTAAACTTGAAATGCACCCACACAATATGAAAAGAGAAGATGGCCTGACCTTAAGCAAATTTTGGAAGCCCCTTCTACACAAGCTTAAGGAAAGGAGAGAACCTCCTACAACACAATAGTTTTGACCAGCCATCCAAGGGCCAGCCTGACACAAGCCTTTCTCTTCACATACCCGCCCGCGACCTCCATGTGGGTCATTACCCCTTCACAACCTGCCTTGTAAACTGACCCACCCTTACCCTGTCACACTCCTTCTAATTGGCTTAAGCTATTTTCAAGCCAAACCCACTCATATGTATACCCCAACTATTCTCAAATTATTCATTATTTACCTACTTGCCTATGAAGATGGAAAAGACAGAGTGTTCCGAAATGTCGGCATATAAAATTCAGATGCCGGGGAATTACCCAGAAGAAAACAAACAACTAAATAAATTATTAGCCACAGATAATAAGAGAAGGGCGGTCTTCCATGTGGCAACCAAATTCCCTGAACCACAGAAATTGCAGGGAATAATGAATTTGGTTAAAGAGAATCTAACAATAGAGGAGGTAAATAAATTGCTATTAGTTACAGATAAAAAGGGAAAGACGGTTTTTTATGTGGCAGCAAAGTTGTCTGAACTAGAGGAATTTCTGGAAATATTGAATTGGGCTGAAAATAATCTATCAACATAGGAGGCAAGAAAAAAAAATATTATTAGCCACAGACAATTAAAGAAGTACAGCATTTCATGTGGTGGCAGAGTTTTTTGAACTAGAGTTATTTAAGAGAGTTTTTAATTTGTCTAAATAAAATCTGACAAGGGAGGTTGTAAGTAACTTTTTATTACCCATAGGTAATGATGGAAAGACCGTCTGGCAAGTGGCAGCATGTTGCGGCAAAGTAAATTCTTTATAGAAAATATGGAACTTAGCTAAAGAGAAACTCAGAACTGAGGTGGTATATAAAAAATTATTTGTGCGAAACCATGAACAGACTGTGTAGAAGTGAGCGCAATTTTTTGAGATTTTGTATTTTTACAGAAATCATGGCAGTGGGCTAAACAGGAACTAACCACAGAGGAAATGAAAAGAAATTGTTTTAGCCACAGTTAGTGGGGATGCAATTGTTCAAAACCAAGAAATAATATTTGCATTATTTGTGCTTGCTGAAAATGGAAAATAAGGCTTAAAACTTGCTCTGCCTTGCATCAGGTAACGAGGGAACACTGCTTTGCCACTTGTTGAAATGTACGTAATTTTTTTCAGAAATTTGAACACTGTCGTAATAATAAAAAGTATTCTTGAATTTTTTTTTGTCTATGGCAGAACACCCCACAGTGAGCCATGGCCACCTCATATTTAATCTTTTGGCACTGGAATTTTACATTTAAATTTTAGCACACCCTATATGTAAAATGTGAATAATACATGAACCAAAAAAGGTAGCAATTTGAAATAAAGGGCATTTTGAAGAGAAAAACGGAGAGTGTGCAGCATGTTTAAAATACTGAGTACTTATATTCGTTGAAAAAAATGTACAAAATGCAACATCTGAAGGGTAGCGGTAAGCCCGTCCTATATATAGGACGCACGTTTCTTAAAGGTTAAGGCTTTACAATCACACCACATTCGGTATGACTCATCTGGACGATTGGTCATCCCGGTCCATTTAACCCTACTTCACAAAACTCAACATTCACAATAAACAGACACCATGACCTGACGAGTTTCGAACCGACTATCCCAGTAAACGAGCGACCGCAGACCGACTCAGTTCTGTCTGGGCGATGTCTTATGGGGGGGGGGTTTAACCAGAACACACATGAACACGGTCAGTGCGTGACCTGTACCATCATGTACAGCACTTTTACAATACAACCCTAAGCCACACTGCTAACTGCTGTGGTAGTGATAAACTGATCTGAAGAGTCAGCTGTATTAGTCACAACATTTCACACCCTCCCTGCTGTAAGTTGGCTCAGCTGGTGGCACTGTCTAGCCCTTCTTTCACTGTAAAGCTGTCAGTCCCATTACTATCCAGCTGTAATGCAGCACTGCTGATAGCCACAGCCACAACACAACATAAAGAAGTGGCCTTCCGTCAGCCCACCACACAGTACCAGATATAGTGCTGTTATCGAGTCAGCAGACCGGGTTTAGTTGATTGGAGAGATGCTGAGGGAGTTAGAGTAGATAGGGAATGGTTGGGGGCAATGGAAAATGTGCATCGTGACTTTCCCAGACTCTGAATTTAAGTAGCACATTAGGAATATACTTCCTGCCAAATAAAATGTTTGTAGTATGAATTGAGCTTTTTAACGCCCTGTAGTACAACAACATATATAGCGTGCTTACTGCTGGTCAGGATAAAGTATATTAAGTGTAGGATGGGTCCCTTGTTTCAACATTGCACTGTGTGTAACAGTATGATCTGCTGAGAAGTGACATTCTATTGTACAGATCATTTACAAACATTTGTATATTGATGGATATATATAAAATATTCTGATTGATGCTATACTGCGTGGATCACAATTTTGTTTTAAAGAATGTAACAGTGTCAGCAGCACCAACAGTACAGTGTGAACAGTTGTTAGGAATGTAACAGTGTCAGCAGCACCAACACTACAGTGTGTAAAGTTGTTAGGAATGTAACAGTGTCAGCAGCACCAACAGTACACTGTGTACAGTTGTTAGGAATGTAACAGTGTCAGCAGCAACAACAGTACACTGTGTTCAGTTGTTAGGAATGTAACAGTGTCAGCAGCACCAACAGTACACTGTGTACAGTTGTTAGGAATGTAACAGTGTCAGCAGCACCAACAGTACACTGTGTACAGTTGTTAGGAATATTACAGTGTCAGCAGCACCAACAGAAAAGTGTGTACAGTTTTTAGGAATGTAACAATGTCAGCAGAACCAACAGTAAACTGTTTACAGTTGTTAGGAATGTAAAACTGTCAGCAACACCAACAGTACACTGTGCACAGTTGTTAGGAATGTAACAGTGTCATCAGCACCAACAGTAGACTGTTTACAGTTGTTAGGAATGTAACAGTGTCAGCAGCACCAACAGTACACTGTGTACAGTTGTTAGGAATGTAACAGTGCCAGCAGCACCAACAGTACAATTTGTACATTTGTTAGAAACAGACAGACTACTCTTTGTTGGTATAACAGTGAGTGAGGGTTGAATCAGAAGTTTATTAAATGCATGGAATCAAACAATTACAGTAATTGGTACTGTCAACTGTACTGTGGGTCATGTGCCATATGCATTTACTGTCTACTGTAAAACAAAACTAAGTCTTCAGTTTCGTGTGCAGAATACAGACATAAGAAAAGTGTTTGTGTAACTTCAGTTTCTCCCAAGTAATAAACTAACTGGTAACAGTTTACTGTGCACTTTACTGAAGAGAGGTTTATGAAGCCATTTGGAATGTAGTGTGGTATACACACACACACACACACACACACACACACACACACACACATATATATATATGTGTAAGTACACGCGCACATACGTGCTTACATATATGCATTTATCATGTGTGTAATAGGGGATGAAGTACCATATCCTACTTAAAGAAGTCAAAAACAGAGCCAGTGAATATACAGATCATGTACAAATGAACAGTCAGCTGTGTGCTGTGTTGTAGAAAATGTGTGTAAACCAAATAGAACAGAGCAACTGTGTTACATGTATATGTTATCATTATGGTCTGTAAATATACAATTTTAGTTACATGTATATGTTATCATTATGGTCTGCACATATACAATTTTAGTTACATGTATATGTTATCATTATGGTCTGCACATATACAATTTTAGTTACATTTATATATTATTATTATGGTCTGTACATATACAATTTTAGTTACATGTATATGTTATGTTTATGGTTTGTAAATCTACAATTTTAGTAACATGTATATGTTAATATTATGGTCTGTAAATATACAATTTTAGTTACATGTATATGTTATCGTTATAGTCTGTACATATACAATTTTCGTTACATGTATATGTTATCATTATGGTCTGTAAATATACAATTTTAGTTACATTTATATGTTATCATTATGGTCTGTACATATACAATTTTTGTTACATGTATATGTCATCATTATGGTCTGTAAATATACAATTTTAGTTACATGTATATGTTAACATTATGGTCTGTAAATACACAATTTTTGTTACATGTATATGTTATCATTATGGTCTGTACATATACAATTTTAGTTAGATGTATATGTCATCATTATGGTCTGTAAATATACAATTTTAGTTACATGTATATGTTATCATGGTGGTCTGTACATATACAAATTTAGTTACATGTATATGTCATCATTATTGTCTGTAAATATACAGTTTTAGTTACATGTATATGTTATCATTATGGTCTGTAAATATACAATTTTAGTTACATGTATATGTCATAATTATGGTCTGTAAATATGCAATTTTAGTTACATGTGTATATTATCATTATGGTCTGTAAATATACAATTTTAGTTACATGTATATGTCATCATTAAGGTCTGTAAATATACAATTTCAGTTACATTTATATGTTGTCATTGTGGTCTGTACATATACAATTTTTGTTACAGGTATATGTCATCATTAGGGTCTGTAAATACACAATTTTAGTTACATGTATATGTTAACATTATGGTCTGTAAATATACAATTTTAGTTACATGTATATGTTATCATTATGGTCTGCACATATACAATTAAAGTTACATGTATATGTCATCCTTATGGTCTGTAAATATACAATTTTAGTTACATGTATATGGTATTATTATGGTCTGTACATATACAATTTTAGTTACATGTATATGTTATCATTATGGTCTGTAAATATACAATTTTAGTTACATGTATATGGCATTATTATGGTCTGTACATATACAATTAAAGTTACATGTATATGTCATCCTTATGGTCTGTAAATATACAATTTTAGTTACATGTATATGGTATTATTATGGTCTGTACATATACAATTTTAGTTACATGTATATGTTATCATTATGGTCTGTAAATATACAATTTTAGTTACATGTATATGTTATCGTTATGGTCTGTACATATACAATTAAAGTTACATGTATATGTCATCCTTATGGTCTGTAAATATACAATTTCAATTACATATATATGTCATCATTATTGTCTGTACATATACAATTTTAGTTACATGTATATGTCATCATTATGGTCTGTAAATATACCATTTTGTTACATGTATATGTTATCATTATGGTCTGTACATATACAATTTTAGTTACATGTATATGTCATCATTATGGTCTGTAAATATACCATTTTAGTTACATGTATATGTTATCATTATGATCTGTAAATATACAGTTTTAGTTACATGTATATGTCATCATTATGGTCTGTAAATATACAATTTTAGTTACATGTATATGTTATCATTGTGGTCTGTACATATACAATTTTAGTTACATGTGTATGTCATCTTTATGGTCTGTAAATATACAATTTTAGTTACATGTATATGTTATCATTATTGTCTGTACATATACAATTTTAGTTACATGTATATGTCATCATTATGGTCTGTAAATATACAATTTTAGTTACATGTATATGTCATCATTGTGGTCTGTAAATATACAATTTTAGTTACATGTATATGTCATCATTGTCTTCTGTACATATACAATTTTCGTTACATGTATATGTTAGCATTATGGTCTGTACGTATACAATTTTCGTTACATGTATATGTTAGCATTATGGTCTGTACATATACAATTTTAGTTACATGTATATGTCATCATTATGGTCTGTAAATATACAATTTTAGTTACATGTATATGTTATCATTGTGGTCTGTACATATACAATTTCAGTTACATGTATATGTCATCATTATGGTCTGTAAATACACAATTTTAGTTACATGTATATGTTATCATTGTGGTCTGTACATATACAATTTTAGTTACAAATGTTTGTGTTCCATTTAATAATTATTAAATTTTATATTAAAAAATCATTACATTAATTTATAAATGTAATCAGAAATAAATTTATAGAAATCTTTCTGTTGCACATTATATTGTACTTAATTATCTGAATATAGACTACTTCTATCAACTGTAATATTGTCCCATATGCATATTCCCCTCATGTTCTGTCACTACATATCCTGTATATACAGCTACACACTTTGAAATGTATTAACTGTCTTATTAACTTTAATATTGTCCCATATTCGTATTTCCCCCATGTACTGTATCTACCAATCCTGTATATACACTTACAAAATTTGAAATTTATTTACTATATTTTATGTTGTAAAATTATTCCATATTCATATTTTCCTCATTCACTGTTTTACATGTCACCTATATACATATAAACAACTTGATATATATTAACTATTTTATAAGCTGTAATACAGTATAATATTCATACTCCTTCTCAAATGAAAACTATTCACTATATAATAACTCCCACACTCTATTCCAATGCACAAAATAAAATACAGGCTGCTCTGTAGAATGAACAAACACAACTTCACAGTTACAGTGTGCATCTCAGTACATGTGACTGGATATTGTGCAGTGTTTATAGGATGTATTGTGTTTGTTCAGAGGCTGTTGGGCTGAAACTGTGAAACGTCTGAAGGACACACAGGGTGGTTCATGGATGGTAATTGGAGATTGGAGATGGAGCGTCCATTGTTAATTATGGGGAGATTGTGAGTGCAGGAAATTAACAGTAAGAGTAGATAAATTGGGAGGGTGGGAGCTGCCTGCTAACTGAGCTACAGCATAGACCGTGTTTACTGATAATTTATTGTGTAGCTGGCCACACACAAATGTCACTAATTCTGCAGACCCCCTCCACAACCTGTTCCCACATTATGTACCGATACATTGTAACTTGTTTGGTCGACTAGGAATTTACCGATATTTTTAGTTACTGCAGCACATAAGGTGGGTATAAGAAAGAGTAAATCATCTGTACTTAATTTAAAATAACCTCAACATTTTCCAGTTTTATAGTCTACCGATAACACCTTTTCATATTCAATGTACACAGCACACTGAATGGTAATACTGCAACTGATGTACTGAGAGGGTGTGGAATAAAAGTGTAAGATTCATGGTAATAACATAACATTTGTTTAGAGGGAGAAGCTTAATGCTGTAGAGGGAAATAATCGCTGTTTGTTCTCAGATCCACACAAAACACATAAATACACTGTGTGGGCAGAACGTAGAATTGTTGAATGTTAAACTCGTGGTACATATAGTGACCACTGGGCTTTAGATTGTTGAATCTCAGTTATAAATACCAGTCAGTTAATATTATATATTTTTCACGCATTGTGTCACTTTGTTACAAAACTTATGTACACTTCTCAGGTAATACATAGCGCTGTTATTTTACATTATACTTTGGTCTGAGCAGAAATGTGTAGCAGGAAATACAATTACAAACAGTACGGTGTATTGTCTAATGAGTGTGTGTAGTTGTTTTGTAATGACTGTGATGTTTTATATTTTTAGTACAGTTATGCATAGCAGGAGGAGAGGTGTAGTTATGGTATGGCAGTTGGCGGCTTTACCGATGTCGTGCTACATAGTTCGAAGAATTACCACCATGAGCGTGCCACTAACCCACGCCGGCTATCTAAGAAGGTCGCAGCCGTTTCTGGCGCTGTAATTGTACGTTTCCACGAAGATTCCAATCTACAGGTAGTAATCCGTGGTATTTTCGAGTTGGAGCAACGAAAAATGTTCTGCGAATGAAAGTTTTAATATGTGGTTGTGGAGAGCGTCGTTCTTGGATGGGAGTCGTTATGTAGGAAGGATGGAAGTCATGATTTGTGAGTAGAAGTGTGGAGATATAACAGCAGCAAAGAAAATGTGCTCTGTTTCGGTAAGTCACAGCAAGGTGTTACGTTTTCTTGCAGTAGACTGACATTGGAAGTATGGTGTATAGCACTGGTCAAGGTCTGTTCGTTATGGACTTACACGTTTAAAACATTTTCGACACGAAAAATACATGGGGCGTCGAATTTAGAACGAAAAATTATTATGAGGTTAAAACTAAAGTCACATACGATCACATAAATATTTCAAATTCCACTGAGACTAAATTTTTGGGATTAATTATTGATGAAACCCTGTCGTGGAATCAACACGTTGATCGGATAGCAACCAAACTGTGCTTTGCCTGCTATGCCCAAAGAAATCTAAAACATAATGTACCTCAGTCTACACTACGAACAATATATTACGCTTATATACATTCCATTTTAAGTTATGGCATAATTTTCTGGGGGAGATCTTCAAATGTTAGTAAGTTGTTTATTTTACAAAAGAGAATTGTT
>Ga0268261_10002729_pt1 | contig 12731 bp, 7 predicted proteins | sample TergutNc150P1_FD_190353 | JGI IMG/M metagenome (GOLD analysis project Ga0268261, IMG submission 190353) | Nasutitermes corniger P1 segment gut microbial community from laboratory colony in Florida, USA - Nc150 P1 (SPAdes) (version 2) | ecosystem: Host-associated > Arthropoda: Insects > Digestive... | reverse complement strand
AGGTGAGCGGCCGCAGGCCGCTCACCTGCTGAAATCGTGGGTTCGAATCCCACCGGGGGCATGGATATTTGTCTGTTGTGTGTGTCGTGTGTTGTCAGGTAGAGGTCTCTGCGACGAACTGATCACTCGTCCAGAGGAGTCCTACCGACTGTGCTGCGTCGTCGTGTGTGATCTAGAAACATCAAGAATAGGTGCTCCATATATATACAACGTTAGGCTCCTAAGGTTTAATGATTCCTAATCACATTGAACAACATTTCTGGTGCGAAAAAATGCTCTTACGCATAATAGGAATCTTCCCTATAATAGGCAACTTTCCCGTACTATACATATAATGATTTCAATTCCCATTTCCCCTTTGAGGACGCTTCAAAATTTGTTTCTTAAATTGTAACCGTATTGCTCTTTCATTTGACAGCAACAACGTTTCGACATCATTCCCTGAAGTTTCAATTCCTAAAATCGCTTTATCTTAATTTTGTCGTAGCCCTTAACGCTTTTTAAACATTTGTTTGTGTATTTGTCTTAATCTGACTGTGTTGTTTTTCACGCTCCTTTCTAAACACTCGGCTTAATTTTGCAACAAGTCCATTCCATCTTCTATCCTTTTTATTTGCAGGCTACTTGCGTCAGGTTGAGGGCAATGCATTTTATAAACTCTTTTAAAATTTCAATTTGTACTACCATTCATTATTATTAACATTACGTATCCTACGCCATTCGGATCTACTTTCAAAACCCTAATAATTTTTGAACATTTACGAATAAAATTTGTTGTTTTGTTTGTAACTTAAAATACTGTAAATTTACTTTGCTAATCAACCACAGGTATATATTTTTTCTGAAAATACTGCCATACATATATTTCCGCATATTGGAAATAAATCAGAGCAGAAATAATGTATGTACATCGGCACGAATTTGAATGTACGAATAAACATGATGACTTTACCATTTCTCCTATAATAAAGATATTTACTTTTAGTCACAATTTTCAAACTCCGTAATGACTAATTAATTACTTGTTAAAAATCCAAGGATAACAATACATTATACAAAGTACTAAGTATATTACGATAATTTTATTATCAGCGTACACTGGAGAGTAGCGGGAACTGAAGGATCAATATTATGTGTACATTTGCAAGGTTGGCATTGAATTTCCATGTAGCAGAAATGCATACATTTACAAACAGGAAGAGGATATAGGATAAATTATATAGTTTTAATTTTTTACATACAATTTCTTTGCTCCTAAACTGTTAAATTATGCCTGAGGGTAAAACATAAAACTTGATTCGCATGTCTTCAAATTTATATTTTATTCTATAAAACTTTCAAATATTGTGTAAGGTTACTAAAATAAAAAAAAAAAATCTCCGAAGAGATATTGCTGAATATTATTTCTTGCAATTTTTTGTCATGTACGATTAAAAGAGCTAATTTCTTCACTACATAAACTCTGTTTATTTTCATGTCAAATTTCTGAAAAGACAATACTTATATCTGTAGATCGGAAAACAATAATCCATGCTTTATTGGATGAAAAGAGATGGAATTTGTTTGAGGAAAAAGAATTGTTTCTGCTCCCGACCTATACTTGGACGATATTTAGAGGAAATGTAAAACATAAGACAGAACACTTCTTGAAAAATTAATAAAAAAAATCTCGTTTCTCCAAAGTTATGAAAGAATGTTTTACGTTATTTTCGGTAATGAGGCAGGAAAAATAGTGTGACTCAAAAGACAAATCCCAATAATTAGGAATTTCCAAAGAGCTGAAAAGACAAATTGAAATAAAATTTTATTAATAAAATAAGAGGAAGGAGATTTGTGGTAATTTGGGTACTAGATATAAGCGATTAATTTTAACACTTCCATAGGCAGATAAATTTGATTTAGGCATTCTTTTAAAAATCCGGCTCAAAAAAGTTGAAGTCATCAGTATTTAAACCAATATCAGGTTAGCTTCCAAATATTTACATTTTATACTACTTTACTACACACGCTTAATTACAGACATATAATTTTTATTAGTAAAAATAAATTTTTCGTCACAAATTTCAAATAGCGTAAGAACAAATTTTACCAAACTGGAGCCCATAATCGTAGAGTTCTTTTCTCGATAAATATGCATATATTATACGTATATGTTGTTTGCCCAAGTAAAATAAGCTGCCTGCTGCTTACTTACTCTTATGTTAGAGTTCATTCCTGGAGCAGAAACAATGTTGAAGCCTTTCCTCTTGAACAACATCTAAAGTTCTGTTACTATTTACACCATATTCGGAGAGAAATCGTTCCCTTGTGTGTCGACCTTATCAATAATTCAGATGCGGCTATATGACACGCTTTCATAATGAAGCATAATTTGAAAATAAAACAGAGGTTTCAAGATATAATATGTTAAGAAATAAGACGTACATCAATAAACACAAGCTATGGTATAACAATTTCATTCTTGCTGTATAATTATGGACAAAATCAATAATCGAAACTTTGTGGATAATAGAGATAGATTTTTCTAAATTACACTGAATTAGTACCTCTTATGCATGTAGACATAACAGTAATAGGTTTAAACGGCTAATGATTCAGGGTTATCTGTCTATACGTTACAATGTTAAAGAAAATAATACTACTAATTTAGGTGTGTTTATGGCAGGACGATTTAGGGTAAAGAACTGAACCGCAGCTTGTTCTTAGGCGTGTTGTTAATTGCGATAAGCGACTATTAGCTTTCTCATGTCACTCCGTCCGTACGGAACAACGTCTCTTACAAGAAGAATTTTCATTAAATCAGTGTTTGAGGATCTTCTATGAATCGTAGTAGAAAATTCAATTTCATGGAAATATTGCAGGATGAATTGTTACATTTGTTTATAGTAATGCATATTTAAGAAAATGCATTTCCGAATTCAGTAACGAAAACAAACAATTATTCAATATATTACTCTAATAACATTACCGATAAAATTACAAATTAAGTATGAGGGTATTTCTTTGGAAATTTCCGGATAAGAAACGTGCGTACAAACAGGCTTAACGAAGTGATAATTCAATTGGGAACACCCTACAGTTTATACAGGAGTGGATCACACGGTACTCTGTTACAGGCTACATGCCATTGAGTTTACTATTTACTTTTAGACTCAGTATGTCTAATCATACAAATCATAATGTTGCGAAGAAAAAATTCAACAACAAAATGAAATTTGTTAAATTTAATCTTTATTTTCTGGTTAGTTATATATACCATATGTAAACTAAAAACGATTTGGAAAAAAATGCAACTAGTAAAAACTTTGTGAAAAGAACTAATGCCTGCGGTTTATTTCTGATATGTAAAATAAGAAAAAAATGTTTGCTCGGGGGTTTTTTTTCTAAGTTTTATAGGCCTGCGTAGTTCATTGGTTGGCAGATGTCAAAAGAATATCCTGGCGAGTTTTGTGTGACGTAGGACTGTGTAAAACCCGCCATATTTAAACGTTATGTAGCAGCACACATGTTATAAATTTCACATTATTTTGCTTAAAAAGCCGTTGTAAAACAGATTGAAAATAAAGCACAGGGCACTTAGAAACCAGTCCATTAATAGGAGATAGAAGTCTTGTTACATATAATAGAAGCTGAAACTGTAATATCAATCAAGCGGATGAACGATAGTTACCTTCCGAGAATATAATTTGAGCTCGTTCATGGTAATGGAAATCCAGTTCTTGTACAGACCTTCTTCATCCACAAGATCTATAATTTTATAAACTCGTCTCAACAGTGTGTCTCCATGAAATATTATAATTCTTAGGCTGGTGCTAAAAACTACTCCATCTTCTAACCTACGCAACAAAGATTCAGAGTTCTCACCAGCATTAACACCACTATGGTAAAATTATTTTCAACAACCCTATAGAGCACCAAAATTGAGACACATTCTTCTGATACATTACACAGTTCGCACAATCCACATACGATTGACAATTCACACAATTTATTTGTACCTTTGATAATTGCGAATCATCACCATTCTCGAAATTAAAATTTTATTCTTGTGGGTAGGCAAGATTAATACCTGAAACGAACAGCTCATCCATGTTTCGAATTGGTGTTTGAAGCCGGAATCAATAAAAAAACTTTGTGAGGAATACTTCGAAAACCATTCTGAAAGCCAGAGAGAAAGGTAACCAGGCGAAAAACAGCGAACGTAGTGACGGTGCGCATGGCATCGTTGACACTGTCACCCCTAGAATGACAGCCTAAACTTTGGTCAACGACCTTGTTAGTGTCTTGTACCGTTTTCACACCGACGTGCATTTGTGTCTACCAACAAGTTTAGTCCAAATGGCAGCAGTCACAATCAATATGATCAGAAAGAGAGTTCCACAGAGAGTATTCTAAAGATGCTACTCCAAATTGGATGTCAATAATTCTAAAAAATATTGAGCGGTATATAGGAAACAGCGTTATTACACATAAGAGTTTTAGATATGATGTTGATAAAAAACTATTTAATTTACAAAAATTTGGAAGCATTTAGCCACGAAAATTCGACAAAATCAAATTGTCATTTATGTTGAACATTACTTTGCATGATTCCCTGCAAGACACTGATATCGACGTTATGTCACACATCACTAAGAGATGTCACTAGAGCGTGGAGCCACCTGCGGTGCACATTCATCTCACTGTTCCACTGTCGTTAGTCCATATTTCCAACTGATAGAATGACCGAATACAGGCACATATGTTACTACCTACTGGGTGTAAAGTACGCAGATTTAATAAAGTCTGCTGCAGTTTGTGTATTATTTGCCAGGAAAAGTCGAATAATCTTTATTTATAGAGGGATGAATGCATAATATACGCCAGATAAGTTGCAGATTATTCATAAATATTTTAGACAGATAATGATATGCCAGTCTTTTGTGCAAACATTTGCACGGATAATATGGCATTCAAAAACTGTCTGGCAAAAGGTTTAGCTGTGCAGTTCAGCCAATTTCCTTTCTCTGATTTCGTGGCATGTATTGTAAAACTACACTGAGATACAGAATATTTTAGAATGTCAAATAACTCAAAATAATAGTAACTGTACCTAATACTACACAAAACATGGCGTTTGTCTAACTTCTAAAAGCCACAGAAACCTTACTCATTTGACTGTTACAATTGAAGTTAGTGACCCTGTAAAAACTGTAGCAGTACTGGTGTCATTTCACAAGCAACATATTTGTCTATTTGTGTCTGTCTAATTGTGTTTCAAATTTTGTCTGTCTACGTATGTGTGTATGTCTAATTCTGTTTTTGTGTGTGTGTGTGTGTGTTTGTGTCTATTTGTGTGTGTCTAATTTCATGTGTTTAATTATATGTGACTATTTTAGTGTGTACAATTTTGTGTTTATTTGTATGAGTCTATATATATGCATACATTTATATGTCTATTTTTATGTATAATTTTTGTGTGTAAATGTATGTGTCTATGTACCTATGTGGGCTGATTGTTTTTGTAATTGTGTATGTCCAATTGTGAGTGTAATTGTGAGTGTCTAAGTGTGTGATGCAGATGCACAACAGTTAGTACATTGATTAAAAATCCAGCTCATGCACTATGCTTAAAATACACACTAAAACACAATCACTCTTTAAAACATTAGGATGTCTGCGCCTGTTTTGTCACCCTAAATGTTTCGGTCATACACTTGACCATCTTCAGGGCATGTTCCTTGTACAATGCTGCTTTCGGTCTTGTTGCTTCTTCAAAATTTTACTTGGGTATGTTGCCGTATCTTCTGTAATACGTTTAACAATAACCGATTGCACTGCTATGATTTATAGTACTATTAAAATATAGTTCACTGTAATATTGTAATTGTTGTAATTAGAAAGACTTGATGGATATGGTATAAGTTTTGTAAGCTTACTTATCTGTGTTGTTGTCATGTGTACCTCTCTGCTCTCGGTCTTGTTGTGTACTGTCTCTTAACGTATGGGGTGGCTGCGCGTACTCGAATAGAGGGTTTGGTTCATTGACCTGCTGTTCCTCTATTAGTTTGCTGTATTGGCCGTAGATTTTATTACACATATTTTCCCAATTATTAATTTTGCTGAATTTTCTGCATGGTTTTATTAATTGCAATATGTTTTCTGTAGTTCCATATTCATGCCCATTATTCATTATATGTACTGCATATGCTGATGCCAGGTTATTATTTTTTATGTACCCTATGTGTTCTTTGTGCCTTGTTGTGACTGGTCTACCGGACTGTCCCACGTAATTCATTCCACATGTATTACACTTTATTTCATATATCCCACTTGGATTCTTGTTGTTTATTTATTGCACTACCTGGTGATATATCGTGTTACTGGCCTTAAACGCTATGCCGATTCCTGTGTTTTTGAATAAATTAATTACCTTCCTTATTAGGGGGCTGTAGTATGTGAATGTTACCTATTTTTGTTGTTTGTTTGTTCTGTTTTCTCTTCGTTTTTTCTTGCCGGTCTTTTGTTTTGTTTAGCTATTTCTTTCTCTTTTATGTTCTGTATAACTTTTATGGGAAAGCCATTCTGTTGAGCTTTATTGAATATGTTTTCCCATTCCTGCGTCCTTGCTTGCTCTGTGATAGGTAACGTTAATTCTTTGTTTATGTAGTGTGTGAATGCCGCTCTTTTGTGGTCCCACGGTTGATTAGATGTGTATTGAATTGTGATATTTGCATTGGTTGGATTTCTGTATACACTGATTCCTATCCTGTTTATGTTTCTGCTGATTGTTAGGTCCAAGTGATTTATTGATTTATTTACTTCCAATGTTGCTTTGAATTCCAGATGTTCATTGATATTATTCCTGATACTAGTTATTGCTATTTCATTTGTTTTGTTGTGGTTAAAGATGATTATTATATCGTCTACATACCTTTTATAATAGATTATCTCTTTACTCTCTATCCAGTGCCTTATGTGTAGTTCTTCTCTATATTTCAAATACATACCTTCTAGCGTTCCCAATAAGGTTGATCCCATTGCATCTCCAAATTGTCGTTTGAAAAATTGGTCATTTTATTGAAAATAATTCTGTTCAATTATTATTTTTAGAAGCCGTATGATTTGTTCTTTTACCTTCTTGCTTGTGTTGTTTTTATCTAACCAGATGATTGTTGACTGGATAATTCCTTGTTTTGACAAGTTAACGTACAAGTCCTTGATATCTAATATATCTTGTGCTCCTCTGTGATGTGTAACTTGTGCAATTCCTGTGCTACTATATAAACATAAGGATCAATGGTCAGAAACAGCAAGATAAAAAGACAAAAACCCTAGCCATTAGATATAGGATTAAACAAGAAATAAAATTCCTATATCGCAAGAAACAAGAGCTCAACCAGCGACTAAACATCAAACATCTGAAATGTTTTCAACATTACAAAGGTATGTGGCAGTATATTCAAGAAAACATCAAAGCTAAATTAAGTAAGGACATGGACACGGTATATGAAAGATTCAATCGCAAATTGAACTCACTAACACAACAAAATTCACAAGAAATTCCACCCAAAAGTAAGCGCAAGAAACACGTACATGAAAAGAAAAACAGGTTAGTAAATCTGACTAATATAACATTCACAAAGAAGCAGATCAAAATGCTTGAAATGGGCCCACAATATGCAATAGAAAAAAACCAAATTATTATATTAACGAATTAATAATAGACACGGAAAATGCCATCAAAAACCTACAGAGTAACATACAAAATACATTCCGGTATATAGAGGCCAAAAACATCACACAAATAGGAGAATCCGACAGACACAATACGGTACACAAAAGGTAACAAAACAATATATAACAAATAAAGAAAACACTACAGAAAAATAACCTAACAATAGCCAGAGCAGATAAAAGCAAAACATTGGTAATAATCGATAAGACACTATTGAAGCAGAAAGTAAATAAATTTGTACAAGAGAACAATATAATGGAACTAAATAAGGAACCAACGGAAGCATATCATAAACAATTACAACAAGCAATGCAAAAATGTGAAGACCTAATATAATAGAATAGACGCAAATAAATACTAAATATAAAACCCACAGCACAAAAAATTAATGCTTACGAAAAACACACAAAGAAAACGAAACACTCAGACGGGTAATAGACAACACGCAGGCACCATCATACAAAATAACAAAGTTCCTAAATAATAAGATAAAAGCGTACATAAACCTAACAAATACATACATAAACGCAAGGAAACTAGCACAAGAATTGCACAAGTTACACATCACAGAGAAGCACAAGTTACTTACATTAGATATCAAGGATTTGTACGTTAACTTGCCAAAACAAGGAATTGTGCAGTCAACAAACTTCTGGTTAGATAAAAACAACACAAGCAAGAATGTAAAAGAACAAATCATACGGCTTCTAAAAATAATAATTGGACAGAATTATTTTCAATAAAATGACCAATTTTTAAAACCAAAAATGGAATTGCAATGGGATTACCCATATCTGGAACGCTAGCAGAAATATATTTGCAACACATAGAAGAATTATACATAAGGCATTGGATAGAGAGTAAAGAGGTAATCTATTATAAAAGGTATGTAGACCATATAATAATCATCTTTAACCACAACAAAACAAATGAAATAGCAATAACCAGTATAATGAATTATATCAATGAACAGCTGGAATCCAAAACAACAATGGAAGTAAATAAATCAATAAATTACTTGGACCTAATAATCAGCAGAAATATAAACAAGATAGAACTCAGTGTATACAGAAATCCAACCAATGCAAATATCACAATTCAATACACATCTAATCACCCGTGGGACCACAAAAGAGCGGCATTCACACACTACATAAACAGAGAATTAACGCTACCTGTCACAGAGCAAGCAAGGACGCAGGAATGGGAAAACATATTCAATAAAGCTCAACAGAATGGCTTCCCCATAAAAGTAATACAGAACCTAAAAGAGAAAGAAATAACTAAACAAAACAAAAGACCGACAAGAGAAAACCAAAACCGAACAAACAGAACAAACAAACAACAAAAAATGGGTAACATTCACATAATACAGCCCCCTAATAAGGAAGGTAAGTAATTTATTCAAAAACACAGGAATCGGCATAACGTTTAAGGCCAGTAACACCATATATCAACAGGTAGGGCAAAAAATAAGCAACAAGAATCTAAGTGGGATATACGAAATAAAGTGTAATACATGTGGAATGAAATACGTGGGACAGTCCGGTAGACTAGTCACAACAAGGCCCAAAGAACACATAAGGTACATAAAAATAATAACCTGGCATCAGCATATGCAGTACATATATTGAATAATAGGCATGAATATAGAACTACAGAAAATACACTGCAATTAATAAAACCATGCAGAAAAATCAGCAAAATGTATCATTGGAAAAATATGTATATTCAAATCTACCGCCAATACAGCAAACTAATAGAGGAACAGCAGGTCAATGAACCAAACCCGCTATTCGATTACGCGCAGCTACCCCATACGTTAAGAGACAGTACACAACAAGACCGACAGCAGAGAGGTACACATGACAACAACAAAGGTAGGTAAGCTTACAAAACTCATACCATATCTATCAAGTCTTTCTAATTACCACAATTACAGTATTACAGTGAGTTATCTTATATTAATAGTACTATAAATCATAGCAGTGCAATCGGTTTTTGTTAAACATTATATTACTGACGATACAGCCACATACCCAAGTAAAAGTTTGACGAAGCAACAAGCTGGAAAGCAGCATTGTAGAAGGAACATGCCCTGAAGATGGTCAAGTGTATGACCGAAACATGTAGGGTGACACAACAGACGCAGACATTCTAATGTTTTAAAGAGTGATTGTGTTTTAGTGTGTATTTTAAAACACAGTGCATGAGTTGGGTTTTTAAACAATGTACGATAGCAACATGCACGGTGAAAGAATAAAGACAACAAATAGTTTGCTTATACCAAAGTTATATTGAGTAGCTACAGGATAAAACAGTACATTTTTCTAATTTTGTAGGAAATTTTCCATTTTAAATACAGAACTAATTTAATTATTAATTAAATTTTTAAACATTTTTTTCTCTAGTTCATTTTGAGTACTTTCTAATATACAAAACGTTAAGTGCCATGAAATTTCGTAACAGATAACTAATGGTAATATATATATATATATATATATATACTATCATTTCTTGGAACTAGAATATTTACATTGATGAAGAGCAGGTGTCATCATGTGATGCGTGCCTATACATATATAAATGCCAGATACTCATGTTTGTGAAATCAATTTTTACAGGATATAAATTATTGTATAATTGATCAGTAACCTCACCATTGTCTGTGGTTTCCCTTTGTGCTGCTACGCGTCCTATCCTTTCTGTTCATTATATTGTTTAGCAATATTTAGGAAATGGTGAATTGCGGACATCAGACTTGTTGGGTTCTGAGGTTTCAGGTACTCATTTTGGGGAATTTTATTCAATTACAGTATTGTGGAATGTGACTAGCTACTTTTTATGGATAGGGTAGACCAGCGTTCAGGAAAATAAGGCTGTCTTAATTTAAGGTTTCAGTAAACTCTTGGATTTGAATTTCGACAAAGAAATATCTAAAATAAATCACAATAACACTAAACGTTAAGTTCTGATGTGAAATAAAGTTTTATTTATTGTAAGAATATTAAATATTTCAGCAGTACTACATCATTTTTTCTCGTGTGGTACATGTTGTGAACAAAATTTCAAACAATATAATAATAAATTAAATGAATATTAGTCTCAATAAAAGTGTGTTTTAGTAAGGATATTTCTCATTTTTGTAACATTTAGAAAACGTTAAATATGTAATTTTATATTAATGAATTACGTAAGTTATATTTAATAATAAATATATCAAAATTAATTATCTTTAAATAGTAATGGGACGAACATTCCTAAGTACATACTTATGCTTCCTTTTTATTTTAAAATTATTAAGAGAACGAAAAAATCATAACTTAGTTCGAAACATGCAACTCAATCAGACAGACTGATATTTCGTCCCTTAAAAATAATATTGTGTTTATTAAATTCATTTATATCATTGATACGAAACGGAAAATCACACGGAAAAATTGGTTATGCTGTTATAAGAAATACAAAATTCGTCGGTGCAGTGGTAACATTGAAATTACGATTTGCACAGGAGGTACAGTGACAAAAGCTTACACTATATTTCTCAGGATTGATATATAGTAAACCTGAAACAGAACACGACTTGTTTCCGGCATATTGCTCCAAGTTAAAATTTATGAACCACAGTTAATTCTGAAAATCTATTTGGTTTGCCACTAAGAGCGTCGTTAAAATACACTATAGGGAAATAAAATTGAATATTACACAAACTCCAACGACATGCATTTATAATAAGGGAAACTGAGCTTTCAAATTTTCAACACAATTGAGCGTGCAAATTAAATTCACGTACAGGGTTTACACTGAGTGCATAGATCTGTGTGATATCCGTGGCAACTTCGGTAACACAAAGAAACCAAAACCCAATCTACTATCTGAACATCAATAGCGATTCAATACCCAAATTCGTATAAGAAAATTTCTGTGAAAAATTCCGCAGAAGAAATGTGCGAACAAACAGGATTAACAAATTAAAATTTTAATTAGAATAACACTTCAATTCATACAGACGTGGATTACAAGGAACTGTTTTTCAAGCTATTTACCAACAAGATTATAATTTGATTTTATCCTCCTTCTTTCGATTTATACGGTATAATTAACCCTTATCATTTTAAAGTGGAGAATAGAGTGAAGTCCTAAAAATACCAGCAAATGGCAGATGGAAATTAACTCGGAGTTTAAAGGTTTAATTCGAAGAAGATTAAATCCGATCAAGCGAATTTGAAATCAGTATATATTTAGTTCCTACTCTCTGGTAAGATTATTTTTCCACATTCAAAATTGCTCAGTGTAATTAATACAAATATAAATGCTTTGTCATAAGAAATTAAAAATTTCTGTTCGTCTCTGATGCGACAAATAAGCTAGAAAATTATTTCTCAACTTTCTAAATTCTGTGTAACATAGACATAGATAGTTAAAACATAACAGTTTGCACGTGAACCGGCTGGCGATTTTTAAGTGACCCAGTGCTTTGTAAACACTGCCACAACTAAAAATTACGTAGAAACTAACCCATTATCAAACTCAAAATCTTTGGTTTAATAAGCGGTTGTACAACAACTCAAACATAAAACAGAGAGCACTTAGACACCAGCCCATCAATAGGAGATAGAAGGCAGGTTGCATGTGACACAGTTGAAGCTGTAATATCCATCAAGTTGGTGAACGATAGCTACCTTCCGAGGAAATAAATTAAGTCCGTGCATCTGGAGGGAAAACCAGAAGATGAATAGATCTGCTTCAACCACACGATCAATAATTTCAGTAACTGCCCTCAACAGTGGGTCCCCATAAGACATTACCATTGATAGGCCAGTGGTAAAAACTACACCGTCTTCTAACCTGCACAACAAGGGTTCAGAGTTCTCGCCAACATTAACACATCATCATCATCATATATCTGTCATGGAGTTGGGCCACTTGTTGACCCGTTCCGGTCTCACGTGTCCAGAAGTCTCTTCAAAGGTCTGCCATGATTCCTTCTGCCAGTTGGGGAATAGCGTTTCAT
>Ga0268261_10002728_pt1 | contig 12732 bp, 18 predicted proteins | sample TergutNc150P1_FD_190353 | JGI IMG/M metagenome (GOLD analysis project Ga0268261, IMG submission 190353) | Nasutitermes corniger P1 segment gut microbial community from laboratory colony in Florida, USA - Nc150 P1 (SPAdes) (version 2) | ecosystem: Host-associated > Arthropoda: Insects >... | reverse complement strand
CATTTTGTTCATGACAAATACCACATGGACTCTCCTGGGATTGAATCTGGGTCTCTGAGGTGAGAGGCTGGCAGCTAGCCATCTGAGCCAAGGCAGGGCTTGTAATAAATGTTGTGCATTAACATGTGGTAGGTACATAGTTACCACACAGCAAGAGTGTGCAAAGCATGGGGGCCCATGGGTTCCTTGTAACAAGTTATATTTTACACTAACTGAGCATATCCCACTACAGTGATACCTCGGCTAACGAAGATAATTTGTTCTGGAATCACATTCGTTAGCCGAAGCAGCTTATGTTATCAGGCATCTCACTTCTCGCTGTCTCAAACGTAAACAACCCAGTCTGGTTGGTGGGTCTCCCCTATGTGATGTGGTCAGCTCATTTCTTTGTGTCACACGTATGGACGGAAAAGATAAGCTCCTGGAATGGCCTGACCGTTCATGTTTGCTGCTTTATGTTAGTGCGCGCATCCATTAGAACATTCGTTAGCCGAATCCATATTTGTCAGCCGAGTCCAAAAACAGCAAAAAAAATCTTCGTTAACCAAAAAATTCATTAGCAGGGTCACTTGTTAGCCGAGGTATCACTGTATTTGTGTAAATCCGAGTATATGGGCATGAACTAAATTTTGTGCAAATGTGTTTGTGCATTGACAGCTGTCTGTATTTATATAAAAATGTTGTTTGAAGCAGATGTGAAGAAATTAAAATTAAGGAGTGGGGTGCAAAAAATAATACTTAGGAGACTAGAAGAGGAAAGAGATGAGGAATTGCCAACACTTGATTGGTTTATTGTAAAACCAGGTCTCTTGATGACAGTTTTTTAAGCAGTGGTTGTGTATTTCTTTGGTATGACAGGGCCAGTCGGTCAGCTTGTCAGAGGGTCCGAAAGTTGTAGCTACACCACTGACATGGGCGTTAAATTTGAAGGGTGCCTTTTCTGTCATGATGATGATGTGGGGGTTGTTTGCCAGATTCAAAATGTTGCTACAAAACTTACTTCTTATGTCACAGTGAACTTTGCATAAGGATTGAACAATAAGTCATGGAATGAAAATACTGATTAAAAGTCATGTCAGTTACTCATGTGCTAATAGCTGTGCAAGTTTGAAAAATGCCTCTTGTTTTGGGAACTCACAACTCAAACTGTAGTGTTACTGTTGCACTGCTTGATATTGCACTTTCTTTTTTGTTATCAGAGAGAAATTATTGAACATGCTTTCATATGTACAACAACCAGTATTCTTCCTCTGGAATTTAATTACACCATACACTATTGAATTACAGAATGTGTTAGGTCTAAAGTTGTGGAGGTACTTGAAATTTGCTTTGTGTTAGTTCTAAGGATGGGATTCATCAGAATAATTTGTGTAAAGTTGAAGGACATTAACCCTTATCCTGCTAATGTGGAGAATAATGTGAGCTCCTAATAATGACAGCAAATGGCAGGTGGGATTTAACTCAGCGTTTAAAGGGTTAAGTATGGTAGTTTGGATTTTGTTGGGTTTAAGAATGTTAGATAAGTTAGATTGGTTTTGTTAGATCAAAGGTTGTTAGGTAAGTTATGATACTTTTGTTAAATCAGAATGATTCTTATTCCTGTTCATATCACCATACCAGTTAAGCAAGATGGAACTCAAAATTTAATAGTTTTCTTATGTGTCTTTTGTTCTTCTATTCGCACCATTCATCTCAAAGGCACAAAGAGGAATCAGTTTAAAGCCATGAAATAAAAGTGGTATGTTGTGATGTGCAGAATGTAATTTGTTGGAACAGGATGCATGGATAATCAAAGCTATGAGTGGCCATCAATGAGATGTTTGTGCCTTATTGCCATTCTATGAACTGTCATAAAGTGTTGATGTCAAGGCTGTGTGTCCTGGGAAGGGCCAAGTATGTGGTGCAAAATTGGGAACAAATACAAAAGTATGTCAAGTGGGGACAAATATTGAACTTTTGCAGCTGCAGGGGGCTTTCTGTCACGACAGAAAACTATTATGTATACAGAAGGATGTGTATGTGCTTGCTATGCTCCCAGCCCTTGTTTTATTCTGGTTTGTTTTACGCCGTTTTCTTTAACGCCCCCTGGCACTGTCTACCACTTATCGATCAGTGCTTTGTGATTTTCAGTTTAACCCGTTTGCTGGTTCTGTGCTGTTATGCCAACCCCTTACATCTAATGGGGATAATATTTTCCCCTTCTCCTGCCCGCTCTTTTTCTCTCCCTGGTGGTTTTTCCTTTTCCTTTTTTCTCTTTTCTTTACTGGGCCCCCTTCCTGCCCTGGGTGGTGGCTTCATGTTCTGAGTTCTTTGTGCCTCAGAGCACCCCAAGGCAACTTGACTTCCTTTCCCAATTCCTCCTCCTTCATGCTGCACCAACCCTTACTGGCTAGCATCAAGGTCTCTGAGAACTTATCACCACCCACACCATTCCCTATGTAACTGCATACCTAAGTGTTCCTGGCATTCTTCTTGGAGTGCTTGATCCTTGAAGATGGGGGAGATAGGTTGACCTGAAACATCAGTAACAGGTCACCAATCTATGCTGTGTAAAATCCTAGAAGAAAGCAGATCCCTTTTGAATGACATGCACTCTTTGAGGAACACAACTGGGGTGTAAAACAAGGACTGGGTGTATGGTAAATATATGCCTGAAGTTAAACTGAAGTTTTTATGATAATAAAAGTTTAGGTCATGTTCTTGCAGGTCATGACACTGTGCAGTTTGTTGTTGTTTCAGAGGAATCTGCTGCCTCTCTTAGAGCAAAGAGAGACATCACATTCCTTGACAGTGTTGGTACTTACAAGAAGTAACAGTCTCTGGTGCTGTATGGCGTCATAACTCACAATTTGCATACATAAAATTTGGCATTTTAAATTGATATTGTTCTGTTACTTGAAGGTTTTATCTTCATGAAAAACTGAATGACTCTCTCTGGACAGATAGTTTCACAATGGATCCACAACTCATCCGGGATTACTTCTATAGATTCCTCTATCAGCCCAAAGACCGGGAATATCCTGGCTTGTGTCATCTTCTAGATCTTAATGAACTAGTTCTGCCTGACAATCTCCGAGCACGTTTCATTGCTGGTCACATTTGTGTATATATATATATATATATGTCGGCTGGATACTTATTGCTGTCAATCCTTTCCAGGTAAGTACTTGTCTGTAACTGTTATAGTTAATTTAAGTTTAATGAGGTGTTAAAAATGTTATATTTTGATATATTTGACTGGTAATTTAGTTTTGGGTGGGACGGTGTGTGCAACTGCTTTGTATAGTGGCTCACAGGGATTGAAGGTTAGAGAGAGTAAGAGAGTGAGAGGGTAACAGAGAGAGAGAGAGAGAAGACCAGTAAGTCATGGGGAAATTACACTACTATGATACGGGATTAGTATGACATAAGTAAGCCAATAGAAATAAATTATTTCAACCTGGGTTTGATCTCCAACTTGATGCACTAAATTCTTGTTTATTCACATATAATACATTTATTTAACTCCTCTACATGTTTCGAGCATTAACCCTGCTCATCTTCAGGAGGTCCACGTTGTAATTTTATGTGTGCAGCCTCTGGTATCATTACTTTCTGCAGGTGATGTCTTGTGCACCAGTTAAGAGGCTGCACATACACAATCACGACATGGACCTCCTGATGATGAGCAGGGTTAATGCTTGAAACATGTAGAGGATTTTAATAAATGTATTATATGTGAATAAACAAGAATTTAGTTCATCAAGTTGGAGATCAAACCAAGGTTATACTGAGATGCACGATCAACCAACCATCAAGATTTGCAATCCTAAACAAGCAAGACAGATATACCAATACAAAAAGATCAAAACAACATTGTATAAAAACAATGCGGCCATCTGGTATAATAAAACCTGCAGGAGTCCTTTCTTAACCGGTGCACAAGGCAGTCACCTGCAGAGAGTGACGATACCAGAGGCTGCACATATACAATTATGATGTGGACCTCCTAATGAGCAGGGTTAATGCTCAAAACATGTAGAGGAGTTTAATAAATGTATTATATGTGAATAAACAAGAATTCAGTGCATCAAGTTGGAGATCAAACCAAGGTTATACTGAGATGCACGGTCAACCAACCATCAAAAAAAAGTATTTCAAATTTAACCTTTGATTTTATTAGGGAGTAGGGGGATTTAAATAGTTAGCCAATTGGGAACAGTAAGAATATTAAAGGGGGGATGGATTTGAACGGTGCAGATTTGAAATTTTAATGTCAGGGAATAGTCTGTTTCTCACTCCGGAGTTGATATGCTGTGTACATAAAGCTGCAAGTGCATACATTTTTCAAAGACGCATCCATACAAGTTAATATATGTAAAATATAACAATTGTAAAATAATACAAACAACATTAACCCTTTAAACACCAAGTTAAATCCCATCTGCCATCTGCTGGCATTATTAGGAGCTCACCGTATTCTCTACATTAGCAGGATAAGGGTTAATAGTGTTCAGTTATTTATAAAAGTGCTCTTATGCCACTTAGAACAATTATATTTCTTGAGAGTAAAAGACATGTGACCGACTGATGAGCTGGGTTAGGTTGTAGTGAATGGCTGCCCAACTGCGGGGCTCGAATTCTAAGTGGCACTGAGGACAAAGAAAACATCCCTGTGAAAATTATTGGAAGACAAAGAAGAACCAAATTCAGATAAACAAGGATTAGACAGACATGTGGAAGACGCTTAGAACAGAGAGGAGTACTTGCAAAGTCACCCAGGAAGAATACAGGAGGTGCTGAAACGTCAGGAGGCAGCGAAACGTCGTCATGAGTCCGGAGTCGAAGCAGATACCCAGACGTCACCCATTGGAGAAGGAAGCAATGACCTGTCAGCAGCCGTTGTAAGAAAAGTGACTGTGAGTGAGCATATAGTGCGTGTGTGTCAGTGACAAGCGTTATGGCCAGCAGCAAGTCGCTTGCCGAACTCGGGAACTGGCGAGTACAGGCGAGTAGGCCTACAACGCGTTCACATCTGTCGCCAATAAGTTTACACTGGTGCACTTACTGTAAGTAAAACATACCAATATCAGCATTACAGAGAACTCTTTTCTAAATGTAACTTCATGGCCGGTAGAAGATTATGTAATAGAAGTTATTCTGTAGTCAGTCAGGCAGATAGTGACTGTAGTGAAAATATGGAAGATAGTAATGTTACCTGTTTTGAATCAGATGCTGAAGTTACAGTGAGGGAAAATCCTGCATAAGAACAGGCAGAACAAAATGCAAATATTGTAGTTAGGAGCAGTGATAATGTAACAATCTGCACTGATTCCAATGTAGGCAAAGGTAGTATGTCTGCTACTCAACTGCAGGAATTTCTTTCCACTTTGAAACAGACCATTCGGTCTGAAATTTGTAAACAGACAGCAGTCTTAGAAGAGAAATTAACAGCTGAAATCACTAAGCAGTCTGCTGAGTCAGCTAAGCAGACAGCATCCTTAGTAGTTACTATGGATTCTAAGTCAGCCACTGCTATAGAGGGTTTGAAATCTGAACTTAGATATGAAAACGAAAAATTAGCTGAGAGCCTCATAGCTAGATTTGAGTCAACAAATGCTGCAATTTGAGAGGAGTTAAATGCAAAAATAAGTTTAGAAATAAGAGTAGTCTCAGGCAAGATAGATGATGTAAGTAAGGACACTGAAAATAAAATGATTACCTTGAAGAATACCATTAAGAGTGTGCGTGAATGCATGAATGAAAGGATGAATGCACATGTGGTCCAAAATAGGAAAGAAACATCGGCAGGGACAGGAAATTACATCAGCTTCAAATTCATTGCTAGCCAGTATTAGGGAACACAAAGAACAGATGGGAGTAACAATTGAAAATTTAAGTTATGAGATCAGTAAATCCAAAGAGTATGTGGATAGCAAGTTCAGTACAGTTTCAGGGGAAATCCAAGACATTAAACAACATAGTGCAGCTGAGGTATCAAGGTTAAGTGCAACATTAAGAGATTTGCAGTCTAAGTTAGTGACAGGGACATCAGATCGCACATCACCAGCTGTTCCAGTCAGGGTTGATGTCAGGTCAGAGGTGGTGCAGCAGGTAGATAGTGCAATAAATACAGCTGGTTCTAACAATGCACTTCTTAGCGTGCCTGGAGAGAATGGTGTGAATGGTTGCAGTAGATCTGTGTGTACTGATGTTAATAGTGTTATTAACCAACCAACAAATTCATGTAGCTATGGAAATGTAAATGTTACATCTGAGTTACATGCGATAAGTGCAGAGCTTTGTGAATTAACTTTACCCACCTTCTCAGACAGCACAAAGCAAGTTCCTGTTCACTTCATTAAGGACCTTGACCAGTACTTTAATCTCAGACACCTGATGAATTGCGCCTACCTTTGGTATTCAGAGCAATCCAAGAACCTTTCGCAAAGCAGTGGCTTTCCAGTTCCTTTGATAAACTGAAGGGTTACGATGAGTTTAAGAAAGCCTTTACGGAATTAGTTTGGAATCCAAGTCGTCAGGCCAGTATTGGGACTTCGATCTATTTAGACAGATACAACCCAAATTCTGGAGAATCCTACATGGATCATTACATTAGATATGCAAATCTAGCGTCTACACTAGATCCACCCATGACGGAGATGGATTTGTTATCAGCGGTGATATCGCATTTTGAACCCAGAGTGCAGCAAGGACTGATTTGCGGGAATTTCCAAAATACCCAAGATGCACTAGCATTTCTCGCGAAATATCAAGGACTTGGAGAAAGCAGGGAAAGTTTTAGGTCGCCCAGGCGAGATTATGACAGGAGGGATGTAAGTAGGAGAACGCAGGGCAACCCGAACAGAGATGAACGGCAGAGAGACCGCGGAAGTAATGTAAACGTGAGGCATATCCAGAGACAGACAGATCGACGTAGTGGTGGATACAATAGTCAACATCAAGATTATCAAGACGGACGGAACTTTAATGGACGCGCGCAGGGGAGAGTAGGAGAACTTGAAACAAGCAGGCTCAACCCTACAGCACCATGCTTCAATCCGAGAGAGGATAGGCCACTGGCGGGACAAAACAGCGGTAGTGAAAGGAACTGCAGTGACAATGCCCAGAATTTAAACAACTAGAAGACGTGATTGATGAGCGAACCACGTCGACGTACATAACCACAGATATATTTTTGAAGCCCAATCCCGCAAGCAGCACGAATGATAAGAATGCTGATTTAAATTTGAGCAAAATTTTGCAACAGAAAATTTTAATATTGGAAAATTTTATGAAGTGGCGGTTAATGAAGGAGAGAGAGATAATAACGAGGTAACTGACAATATTAGATATTCGTTGTATATTGGAGAAAGACGATGACATGAGTGTCCTAAATTGCAAATTAAAATTGCAGGAGAAGAAATACAGGCTTTAATTGACCCAGGATGTGAGATGTCAATTTTAAATGAAAGTATGAACAGTAAATTAAGGCATGCAGGGTTCCAGTGTAGAGTTAAAGACTCAACATGTGAACCTTGTCAGTGCATTTAGTAACAAAAGTAAAAGAGTCAAGAAGCAAGCATTGCTAGAAGTAAATACTGGGGAAACAAAGTTGGATCAAGTGGTATTGTTGTCAGCAAAACTTCTTACTGAAGCAATCCTTGGATTAGACTTTCTAACTAGTTATGGAGCAGAAATAAGTTTTCCAGAACGAAGAATAATGCTCAGAATAAGTAACTTCGAATTTACCAGCGCTAAAGAACCATTGGCAAATCGTTCCTGCGACTTGGGGCTGATGTCCAGCCATTCCCAAACTCAACACCAGCTAACTGCTAACTGCTGTTAATAAAGGTCACTACTACACGAAGATTCTCGCCACAGGGGGTGTAGACGAGTCAGTTCAGGATCGAAAAAGGGAAACTAGTGCATGTACGGAAGACAGCGAGTACTTGTTAAATGATGATAAAGAGTGCGAATGTTTGTTAAATGATGATGATGAAGCTTTAATGCAGCAAAGCAAAAGGAACTGCATTGAAAATGCTATAGATGCGAAGAATGAAAGAGGTTGCAAGTTGTGTCGAAAGAGTTTCGCTACATTCGCGGAGGTCAAGGAAAGTCAGAATTCTGACAGTTTAGTTGCTGATAAGTACGAATTACCTAAGAACAATAATGGAAATAATAATGAAGTCGATGATCGTACCTCACCGTGTTAGGCACGACCTGTCCAAAGACTGACGACGTCATCTCACCACAGGAGTCGGGAACTAATAAGCTAGGAACAGATGAAAGAACGATTTCTGAAGAACAACTTTGCACTAAAGTTTGCGAGGACAACCGATTGTCAACTGAGCAACAGGAAGATTTATATAATGTGCTGGCTAAATATCGACAGCATTTAACGAAACGACCAGGGAAATGCACACAATTCGCATATGATTTCAAAATAGAGGGTAGCATGCCACATAGTGCCAACTCAAGACCAATCCCATTCGCACTAAGAAACCAGGTGCATGAACAAATTCAGGCAATATTAAAAGACGGTATTTTGGAAGAGTCGCACTCTGCATATATTAACCCCATCACTCTCGTAGTTCGCGAGGGAAAAGCAGTCTGCATTTGCTTAGATGCTAGACGAATTAACAAACGGATGGTTGCAGACTGCATGAAAGTTATGCCAATGCGTGAACTTACACAAAAATTTCATGGTGCCAAATATATTACGAGTCTGGACTTAAGCAGTGCTTTTCTACGGATACCTCTTGAGCAGTTTTCTAGGCAATGGACGGCATTTCAATTTGAAAGTAATGTGTATCAGTTTACCACTGTTCCTTATGGTTTTAAGAATAGCCTAGCAACATTCATCAGAGCTCTAGAAAAGGTTTTGGGAGATTGTGGCCTAAACAACAACTTGATTATGTACGTATATGACTTACTTATTCATTCGTCGACTTTTACAGAACATCTACAGCACATTGATTTAGTTCTTGACAAGCTTACAAGTGGAGGTTTCACAGTTAACTCAACAAAGTACCAATTGTGTAAACGGGAAATAAAGTTTCTCGGCCACATTATTTCGGATGAAGTAGTAAAGGCAGACCGTGAAAGAATTGAAGCAATTTTGAGGTATCCTGTACCTGAGAACCAACGACAGTTGCGTAAATTCCTGGGAATATGTAACTTCCATCAACAGTTTATTCTAAATTTTTCTTCGTATGTAGAACCTTTACTTACATTACTTCATAAAGGGAACAGGTGGCGATGGACCGATGCCTTACAACAAGCATTTGAAACACTTAGAGCTAAATTTGCTCACAGTCTCCAATTGATACATCCAGATGAACAAAAGGGTTGGATTATAAATTCGGATGCAAGTGGCCATGCCATCGGTTCAGTCTTGTTACAGGAAAGGGACGATGGAGGATTTAATATTGTATTGACTGCATCAATGGTTTTGAACCAAACTGAACAGCGATATACAACATGCTAGAAGGAGTTATCTGCGATTGTTTATGCATTGCAACGCTTCAGGATTTACATTTATGGACATAAAGTAACTTTGTTTACAGATAATAAAACACTTTCATTTTTACATCGTTGTGTTATTACATCCAACTGAGTGGCTAGGTGGATGGTACAAACTCAGGAATATGATTTGGAAATAAGACATATTAGGGGAGTACAAAATCACTTGGCAGACATTTTGAGTCTTAATCCGAGCGGGATGACCAGCGAGCAAATAGGAAATTTGACCCGACCTGACCAAGTAATGATTCATCACGTCCAGGCCTACAAGGACAAAAACCTTAAAGAAGGAGCTAAAAGCACTTGCTGAATTACAAGATACAGATGAGAAGTTAGCTGCTATAAAGAACAGAGTTACAAAATGCCAGTCTACTGACCAGACCAAGTTTGTGTTGCAAGACTGTACTATACTGCAGAGGAGAGAAAACTGAAAAGCGATACAAGGCTATGTTGCCAAGCTGTTTAGAGCAGAAAATTTTTAAATTCGTCTATTTTACCTTAGGGCATTCAGGTGTTCACAAATGCATGGAAGAAATTAAATACATGTTTCACGTTAGAAATCTGGGGAGGAAACTGAGAAAGTTTGTAGCTCACTGTGATGTGTGTTAGTGATGTAAGCATCCTAACAGGTCATTCACAGTTGAAGAAAGGCATCATCTGCCTGAGAAACAGGGAGATGTATGTGCCATTTATATATATGGGAGCCTACCTACATCAAGAGGAGGCGTGCGCTACATTCTTGTATGCCACAACGTATTTTCTCGATATATTAAACGTTATCCCCTTAGATCTGCCACTCCCAAGGCTTGTTTGAACAAACTGATTAACAAATATTTTGGTGATGTTATTAATGCATTGTTGCCTACAATGCCACACAATTTAGGTCGCCGTCTTGGAGCAGACAATTGCAGCAACAGGGAGTTGACATTCGATTTGCTCCTATTCGACATCCTGAGTCAAAACCCAGCGACCGGTGTATGAAAGAATTGTCCAAATTCTGTAGAATTTACTGCAATGAGAATCACAAAAAGTGGGCTGAGTTACTACCACACATAGAAAACTGGATGAACAACTCTGTATGCAGTTCGACTGGATATACTCCCAGTGAATTAATGTACGGAACTGAGCGACCAAATGCCTTTAGGAAGATAGTACCTAAACAGTCATGGCCAGACCAGGAAGAAGAAGAAATTGAGGAAAACATTTGCAGGGCCTACGTGAAAATGAAAAAGAGAGCATTGGCAAGAGAAAGATGTTGCAAGCGGGGAAATTCAGAGTGGAAACCAGAACTAAATGAGAAAGTTCTAGTTAAAACCCAACCAATATCCGACGCTGTTAGAGGGATTACTTCGAAATTTTTGCATTTGTTTCAGGGACCATATAGGATTAGTAAAGTTTCAGACCGTTCAGCATATGAACTGAAAGATGAGCAAGGCAAAGTGAGGGGTGAGTTCAACAAGAAACAGTTAAAGCAATACAAAAAGAACTACACACCCAAACAGAGGAATGACAGACTCATGTAGGAAAACAAATCTGATTATAACGATCAAGAGACTGGAAATATGAGAAAGAGAACTAAGGGCTGACAGCTGATAGAAAGAGATACTACATTATTATATAAGACATGAGAGAAAATTATAAAAGAAAGGGAAGAAAGGAAGGGGAGATTTTGAAGTCAGTCGCTAGTTAGGTGTTTTAGATGTTTACATCTGTAGTTAAATTCAGTTAGCTATTTGTGAGTAGGTGTAGTGAGTTGATAAAGCACTTGATAAATTGGAACTCAGAGTTACATAAAACAAATTTTGTAAGTAGATATATGATATTAAGTGACTAAAAATGTTAAAAAGGCGAAGGATAATGAATAGCATTGATGGATAAGATTTGTGTGATTTAGTGTGTTCAGTTTAATAATTGATTATAATTGTTGTGTTAGAATACCACTTAGTTTGTTCTTAAAACTTAGTTACTTTTTCAGTAGATACATAGGTTAAGTAAAAGCACAAGACAGTTGAAATGACAGCCAAGTTAAGGTTTAGATAATAAAATGAACTACATAGTTTATGATGTAATAGTTTGAGAGACAGAAAAGGGCAGCAATTGTAATACAGAGGTCCAAAGAGTGAAGATGTTATAACTCAGACTGCCTAAGAAGAAGAGAATTGAGCAGAATGCCTAATCCTTCAATTGTGTTGATTGAGAATTTGTATGGTAAATAATGTAAATGGACACGGCATTGAAAAGATTTATCACTTTAGCTTCGCCGAAGTTATAAATTTTCAATGGGGGAGATTTATAACCGTTATAGTTAATTTAAGTTTAATGAGATGTTAAAAATTTTATATTTTGATATATTTGATTGGTTTGTTTAAATTGGTAATTTAGTTTTGGATGGGATGTTGTGTGCAACGGCTTTGTATAGTAGCTTACAGGGATTGAGGGTTAGAGGGAGTAAGAGAGTGAGAGGGTAAGAGAGAGAGAGAGAGAGAGAGAGATCAGCAAGTCACGGGGGGATTACGCTACTATGATACGGGATTAGTATGACGTAAGTAAGCCAATAGAAATAAAGTATTTCAAATGTAATTCTTGATTTTGTTAGGGAGTAGGGGGATTTAAATAGTTAACCAATTGGGAACAGTAAGAATATTAAAGGGGGGCTGGATTTGAATGGCGCAGATTCGAAATTTTAACGTCAGGCAATAGTCTGTTTCTCACTCCGGAGGGGATATGCTGTGTACATAAAGCTACAAGTGCATACATTTTTCAAAGACACATCCATACAAGTTAATATATGTAAAATATAACAATTGTAAAATAATACAAACAACGTTAATTGTGTTCAATTATTTATAAAAGTGCTCTTACGCCACTTAGAACACTTATATTCCTTGAGAGTAAAAGAAATGTGATCGACTGATGAGCTGGGTTAGTTTGTATGTCTGAATGTTCAGTAAATACAGCGTTCGGTGTGCTGTGCAAAACTAGGAATCTGTAGTGTTTAAGTTCATTTATTATGGGCTGTGTTCAGCAACCATTTTCACAATGGTGTACGCAATCAGAAATGGCTATTAGTCCTTTCTGTCTGCCAGGGCAATTTTGTGTCATGCCAGAAATAATACTGCCATCTCAGTAGTAAGCACCTTACTTGGGCCCGTCCTAGGGCAATTCCCCCGGGCCCAAAAAAAAAAGAATGGGGGGGGGGGGGCAATTTTGCACCTCCCCAAAAAGTGG
>Ga0268261_10002727_pt1 | contig 12732 bp, 5 predicted proteins | sample TergutNc150P1_FD_190353 | JGI IMG/M metagenome (GOLD analysis project Ga0268261, IMG submission 190353) | Nasutitermes corniger P1 segment gut microbial community from laboratory colony in Florida, USA - Nc150 P1 (SPAdes) (version 2) | ecosystem: Host-associated > Arthropoda: Insects > Digestive... | reverse complement strand
AAAATCTTGATTTCTTGCCCTCAAAATTTTCTTCATTGCATAACCAGAGGACACTAAATTACTTAGTCGTTCTTTAGAAAGCTCTAAATTTCTAAAACGTTCAGGTCCTATTGAAATGCCTTGCTCCTGTCACTCATACAAATAGCATCATAGGAATACTCGCGTTCCTCCTATCTACAGACGATTATTTACTCACAACATATGCGACAATTAGTGTTAAGAAAACGGATAAGAAAATTGGCTCTTACAAAATCAACTATAATTTTGTTATTTCAGTACGCTTAATTTGTAACAAGCATTCTCTCACAATCACATGGTAGTTTATTCGTGCAAAGTTGGTACTAGCATCACAGATAAAAGTGCCACGTTCGCCAAATTTCGGGTCAACGTGAATTCGATTTCCCTCCACAAAAATTATTTCTATTTCAGGAAACCCAAATAAATGATGACAGAGGAACAGATTTAATCCTGTCGCGCATTGCTTTCATCACACTGAGATAAACTGCAATTACGAAATAAGGTGCCTTTTAATATATGAATTTGAATAAATATAGATATTTTAAAAGATATTAGTTAAACTTTCTGAGATTAATCACTTAATTCAACATAAAATTTCTCTCCCCGATTAAATTACATTCAATAATGAAACCGTAATAATTATGAGAATTAATATTTTATATTATACTCTGGTACTTCTTAGTATAATTGGGTGGTTTTTTGTTTCATTTGTGTTTTTGTTGTACAATATTATTATTAGTCCTAGTATTATGCTATAAGATATTTATATTTCTATGGCACAACAAGGGGCTTGATTTGAACTTTTCGCAACTGAAAATACTAAACCGTGTACTTACAATTGAAATTCCTAGCTCCTGCCACCGAGACACCTAGTGACTCTGGAATCTTCCACGGCGCTTACACGAACTCCAGCCTTCCATTTACTGTAACACAACCAACGTATTCTCAAATCCATAATGTAGTTCCTCGACTCAATGTCCCTATTAGCATGACGGAAATATTTGCCTCCTTCGCCAACAACCACCTCAAACATGTCCCCCACAAAAAAATTATTTATTCTACTTCCGCCAAGAAAGTTATGACACGTTTAGCTTTAACCTCAAATAACTTCACTTCTATGACACCTCGGTGAATGTTCATTTAAGGAATATAATAATATTCAATAAATATAAAAACTTTCAACAAAATTAACTGAACTTTCTGGTCAATCATGTATTTCTTTGAAAAGCTGCGTTTTTATTTTTCTTGTGTATATAACATGCAGTAACAACAAAGTAAGTTACCAACATTATTATTTTGTATTACACTCTAGTACTTAATATTATTATAGGGTGTATGAACGATTCATTTGTGTTTATTTAAAACATTTTCATAAATTTTTAACAGTTTTGGTTGAATGCGTACGGTATGCTTTACACCCGGAGGCACATGTATGGACGGTTTTGGTGGATGAAGTGAAATAAAATATTGAAGAGCAGAATAAATGGTGCAACAAAACCACCTGGATTTCATTACTAGCACAGATCGTTCACCACCATAACGATGTTAGCTCGCAAATAACTTTTACCGTTGAAGCTTCGTCGCGTAAAAAAAAATGCCGTAAACATAGTATCAGGAAATTACGATAGCCGAGGAGGTATGCGAAGACATTCTTGAGACTGCCATTTCAAGTCGGGTGCGAGAAGGTGGGAGTGGCTTAAAAGCTGTAGTCGCCCTAGTGTGTACAGCCTGAAGGCAAAAAATATTTCTAATTGAAAATTTTGATTTCTTGCACTCAAAATATTCTTTATTGCATAACCAAAGGACCCTAAATTACTTAGTCGTTCTTTAGAAAGCTCTACATTTCTAAAACGTGCAGGCCCTATTGAAATGCCTTGTTCCTGTCGCTCATACAACTAGCACCTTAGGAATACTCGCGTTCTTCCTATCTACAGCCGATCATTTACTCCTTGTGGTTATGCTCGCACTATACTACAAGGCACTTGAGTTGTACTGCGGCACGAGAACCGGTTATTCGTCGAAGCACTATCATTGTAAACACGTCCGTCCAGCTCGGAGGCTAAACGGGAACTGAGAATAACTTTTACCGTTAAAGCTTCGTCGTCGCGTAGAAAAATGCCGTAAACATAGTATCAGTAAATTACGATAGCCGAGGAGGTATACGAAGACATTCTTGAGACTGCGTTTTCAAGTAGGGTGCGAGAATGTGGGAGTGGCTTAAAGGCTGTAGTCGGCCTAGTGGGTGGAGTCTAAAGTAAGACAACAAAAATACTTCTAATTAAAAATCCTGATTTCTTGCCCTCATAATGTTCCTTATTGCATAACCAGAGGACAGTAAATTACTTAGTCGTTCTTTAGAAAGCTCTAAATTTCTAAAACGTTCAGGTCCTATTGAAATGCCTTGCTCCTGTCACTCATACAAATAGCATCATAGGAATACTCGCGTTCCTCCTATCTACAGACGATTATTTACTCACAACATATGCGACAATTAGTGTTAATAAAACATAAGAAAATTGGCTCTTACAAAATCAACTATAATTGTTATTTCAGTACGCTTAATTTGTAACAAGCACTCTCTCACAATCACATGGTAGTTTATTCGTGCAAAGTTGGTACTAGCATCACGGATAAAAGTGCCACGTTCGCCAAATTTCGGGTCAACGTGAATTCGATTTCCCTCCACAAAAAGTATTTCTGCCATTTCAGGAAACCCAAATAAATGATGACAGAGGATCAGATTTAATCCTGACGCGCATTGCTTTCATCACACCGGGATAAACTTCAATTACGAAATAAGGTGCCTTTTAATATATGAATTTGAATATAGACATTTTAAAATATATTAGTCAAACTTTCTGAGATTAATCATTCAATTCAACATAAAATTTCTCTTCCCGATTAAATTACATTCAATAACGAAACAGTAATAATTATGCGAATTACTATTTTATATTATACTCTGGTTCTTCTTAGTATAATTGGGTGGTTTCTTGTTTCATTTGTGTTTTTGTAGTAAAATATTATTATTAGTCCTAGTATTATGCTATAAGATATTCTTATTTCTATGGCACAACAAGGGGCTTGATTTGAGCTTCCGCAACTGAAAATACTAAACCGTGTACTTACAATTGAAATACCTAGCTCCTGGCACCCAGACACCTAGTGACTCCGGAATCTTCCACGGCGCTTACACCAACTCCAGCCTTCCATTTACTGTAACACAACCAACGTATCCTCCAATTCATATTGTAGTTCCTCGACTAAATGTCCCTATTAGGATGACGGATATATTTGCCTCATTCGCCAACAATCACCTCAAACATTTCCCCCAGAAAAAAAAATTATTTCTTCCACTTCCGCCAAGAAAGTTATGACATACGTTTAGCTTTAACCTTAAATAACTTCACTTCTATGACACCTCGATGAATGTTCATTTAAGGAATATAATATTCAATAAATATAAGAACGTTCAACAAAACTAACTAAACTTTCTGGTCAATCATGTATTTCATTGAAAAGCTGCGTTTTTATTTTTCTTGTGTATACAACATGCAATAACAACAAATAGTTACCAACATTATTTTGTATTACACTCTAGTACTTAATATTATTAGAGTGTATGATCGATTCATTTGTGCTTATTTAAAACATTTTCATAAATTTTTAAGTTTTGTTTGAATGTGTACGATATGCTTGACGTCCGGAAGCACATGTATTCCCGGTTTTGGTGTATAAAGTGAAATAAAATTATGAAAAACAGAATAAACGGTGCAACAAAGCACGTGAATTTCATTACTAGCACAGATCATTCACCACCATAACGATGTAAGCTCGAGAATAACTTTTACCGTTGAAGCTTCGTAGTCGCGTTAAAAAATGCCGTAAACATAGTATTAGAAATTACGATAGCCGAGGAGGTATACGAAGACATTCTTGAGACTGCCTTTTCAACTTGGGTTCGATAAGGTGGGAGTGGCTTAAAAGCTGAAGTCGACCTAGTGGGTAGAGGCTGAAATAAGAGAAAAAAATATTTCTAATTGAAAATCTTGATTTCTTGCCCTCAACGTGTTCTTTATTGCATAACCAAAGGACCCTAAATTACTTTGTCGTTCTTTAGAAAGCTCTAAATTTCCAAAACCTGCAGCCCCTATTGAAATGCCTTGCTCCTGTCGCTCATACAACTAGCACCATAGGAATACTCGCATTTTTCCTATCTACATCCAATCATTTACTCCTTGTGGTTATGCTCCCATTATACTACAAGGCACTTGAATCGTACTACGGCACGAGAACCGGTTGTTCGTCTAAGTACTATCACTGTAAACATGTCCGTCCAGCTCGGAGGCTAAACGGGAACTGAGAATAACTTTTACCGTTGAAGCTTCGTCGTCGCGTAGAAAAATGCCGTAAACATAGTATCAGGAAATTACGATAGCCTAGGAGGTATACGAAGACATTCTTGAGCCTGCCTTTTCAAGTTGTGTGCGAATACGTGGGAGTGGCTTAAAAGCTGTAGTCGGCCTAGTGGGTGGAGTCTAAAGAAAGGCAACAAAAATGCTTCCAATTGAAAATCTTGACTTCTTGCACTCAGATTTTTCTTTATTGCATAACCAAAGTACGCTAAATTACTTAGTCGTTCTTTAGAAAGCTCTAAATTTCTAAAACGTGCAGGCCCTTTTGAAATGCCTTGCTTCTGTCGTTCATACAACTAGCATCATAGGAATACTCTCGTTCTTCCTATCCACAGCCGATCATTTACTCCTTGTGGTTATGCTCGCACTATACTACCAGGCACTTGAGTCGTACTGCGGCACGAGAACCGGTTGTTCGTCGAAGCACTATCACTGTAAACACGTCCGTAGAGCTCGGAGGCTAAACGGGAACTGAGAATAAAATTTACCGATGAAGCTTCGTCGTCGCGTAGAAAAATGCCGTAAACATATTATCAGGAAATTACGATAGCCGAGAAGGTATACGAAGACATTCTTGAGACTGCCTTTTCAAGTTGGGTGCGAGAATGTGGGAGTGGCTTAAAAGCTGTAGTCGGCCTAGTGGGTGGAGTCTAAAGGAAAGAAAAAATATTTCTAATTGAATATCTTGTTTTCTTGCCGTCAACATGTTTTTATCGCATAACCAAAGGACAGTAACTCCCTAGTCGTTCTTTAGAAAGCTCTAAATTTCTAAAAAGTGCAGGTCCTATTGAAATACCTTGCTCCTGTCGCTCATACAACTAGCACCATAGGAATACACTGTTCTTCCTATCTACAGCCGATCATTTACTCAACATATGCAAGAATTAGTGTTAATAAAACGGATAAGAATATTGGCTCTTACAAAATCAACTATACTTTTATTTCAATAGGCTTAATTTGTAACAAGCATATTGTATCATATTGTAGTTTCTTCGTGCAAAGTTGGTACTAGCATCACGGATAAATGTGCCTCGTTCGACAAATTTCGGGTCAATGTGAATTCGATATCCCTCCACAAAAATTATTTCTGCAATTTCAGGAAACCCGAATATATGACAGAGGAACAGATTTAATGCTGACGCGCATTGCTTTCATCACACCGGGATAATGTTCAATTACGAAACAAGGTGCCTTTTAATATATGAATTTGAATAAATATGGACATTTTAAAAGATATTAGTTAAACTTTCTGAGATGAATCACTTAATTCAACATAAAATTTATCTTCCCGATTAAATTACATTCCATAACGAAACCGTAATAATTATGCGAATTACTATTTTATATTATACTCTGGTTCTTCTTAGTATAATTGGGTGGTTTCTTGTTTCATTCGTGCTTTTTTGTAAAATATTATTAGTCCTATTATTATGCTATAAGATATTCTTATTTTTATGGCACAAGAGGCTTGATATGAACTTTTCGCAACTGAAAATACTAAACCGTGTACTTACAATAGAAATACCTAGCTCCTGGCACCCAGACACCTAGTGACTCTGGAATCTTCTACGGCGCTTACACCATCTCCAGCCTTCCATTTACTGTAACACAAACAACCTATCCTCAAATTCATATTGTAGTTCCTCCACTCAATGTTCCTATTAGCATGACGGATATATTTGCCTCATTCGCCAACAATCACCTCAAACATATTTCCCCCACAAAACATTATTTCTTCCACTTCCGCCAAGAAAGTTATGACATACGTTTAGCTTTAACCTTAAATAACTTCACTTCTATGACACCTCGGTGAATGTTCAATTAAAGAATATAATATTCAATAAATATAAAAACTTTCAACAAAATTAACTACACCTTCTGGTCAATCATGTATTTCATTGAAAAGCTGCGTTTTTATTTTTCCTAATTAGATAACATGCAGTCACAAGAGAGTAACATTATTATTTTATATTATGCAATAGTACTTAATATTATTATAGTGTATGATCGAATCATTTGTATTTGTTTTAAAACATTTTCATCAATTTTTAACTGTTTTATGTTTGAATGTGTACGATATGTTTGATGTGTCCAGAGACACATGTATCGCCGATTCTAGTGTATAAAGTGAAATAAAATTTTGAAAATCAGTATAAATGGTGCAACAAATCCACCTGGACTTCATTACTAGCACAGATCATTCACCACGATAACGATGTAAGCTCGAGAATAACTTTTACCGTTGAAGCTTCGTCGTCGCGTACAAAAATGCCGTAAACATAGTATCAGGAAATCACGATAGCCGAGGAGGTATACGAAGACTTTCTTGAGACTGCCTTTTCAAGTTGGGTGCGAGAAGGTGGGAGTGGCTTAAAAGCTTTAGTCGGCCTAGTGGGTGGAGTCTAAAGGAAGGCAACAAAAATACTTCTAATTGAATATTTTGATTTCTTGCCCACAAAATGTTCTTTATTGCATAACCAGAGGACACTAAATTACTTAGTTCTTTAGAAAGCTCTAAATTTCTAAAACGTGCAGGTCCTATTGAAATGCCTTGCTCCTGTCGCTCATAAACTAGCATCATAGGAATACTCGCGTTCTTCCTAACTACAGCCGATCATTTACGCACAAAATATGCGATAATTAGTGCTAATAAAACGGATAAGAATATTGGCTGTTACAAAATCAACTATAATTTCATTTCAGTACGCTTATTTTGGAACATAACAAGCATACTCTCACAATCACATTGTAGTTTCTTCATGCAAACGATGTACTAGCATCACGGATATGTGCCTCGTTCGCCAAATATCAGGTCAACGTGAAACCAATTTCCCTACACAAAAATTATTTATTCCATTTCTACCAAATTAAATGATGACTGAGGAACAGATTTAATCGCGACGCGCATTGCTCTCATCACACCTGGTGAAATTTCAATTAACAAATAAGGTGCCTTTTAATATATGAATTTCAATAGACATTTTAAGAGAAAACTAATTAAACTTTCTGATAAATCATTTCAACAGATGAAATTTCTTTTCCCGGTTAAATTACATTCAATAACAAAACCGTAATAATTATCCGTATTACTACATTATATTATACTGTGGTTCTTACTATAATTGGGTGGTTTAATTTTTCTTTGCTGTAAAACTGATATTAGTCCTAGTATTATGCTATAAGACAATTTTATGGCCTAGCAAAGGGCTTGACTTGTACTTTTCGCAACTGAAAATACTAAACCGTGTACTAACAACTAAAATGCTTCGCTCCTGGCACCCAGACACCTAGTGATTCTGGAATCTTCCACGGCGCTTACCCGATCTCCTGCTTCCATTTACCGTGACAGAACCAACGTATCCTCAAAATCATATTGTAGTTTCTTCATGCAATTTTCTTATTAGCATGACGGATATATTTGCCTTATTCGCCAACATTCACCTCAAACTGAAACATATTTCCCTCCCAAACAATTATTTCCACTTCCGCCAAGAAAATTATGACAAATGTGCAGCTTTAACCTTAAATAACTCTACTTGTATGACACCTCGGTGGATGTTCAATTAAGTAATATAATATTCAATAAATATAAAAATTTTCAAAATTAACTAAACTCTGTGATGAATCATGTATTTAATTCAAAAGGTATATTATTAGTTTTCCTCATTACACAACATGCAGTACCAAGACAGTAATACTTACTAATATTACACTATGCTCTATTACTTAATATTATTATAGGGTGTTTGATATATTTGTTTTAAAATATTGTAATTAATTTTTAACAGTATTATGTTTGAATGTGTATGATATGCTTGACGTGTCCAGAGGCACATGTATGGCCGATTTTGTTGTACAAAGTGAAATAAAATATTGAAGCTGTCTTAATGGTGCATCAAAAGGACTTGGACGTCATTACTAGCACAGCTCACTCACCACGGTAACTGTCGGCACGAATACAACTCAACATTGAAGCTTCGGCGTCTCGTAAAAAAATGCCGTAAACATGGTATTAGGAAACTAGGATAGCCGAGGAGGTATACGAAGACATTCTTGAGACTTGCTTTTGACGTTGGGTGCGAGGTGGGAGGGGCCTAAAAACTGTAGTCGGCCGAAAGGGTGGAGACCAAAGGAAGGCAAAAGGATTGTTTCTAATTGAAAATCTTGATTTCTTCCGCATTAAATGTTCTAAACTGAATAGCGAAACGAACGTAAATTACTCAGTCGTTCTTTAGGAAGCTCAGAATTTCCAAAACGTGCAGGAACTATTGATATGCCTTGCTCCGGCCGCTCATACAACTAGCCGCATCGGAATCCTCGCGTTCATCCTATCTACAGCCGACGATTTTCTCGCAATATGTGCGTTAGTAAAACGGATAAGAATATTGGCTCTTACAAAAGTTACAATATTTTTGTCAGGTCGCTTATTTTGCAACATAACACGCATACGGTCACAATCACATTGTAGTTTCTTCGTGCAAAGTTGGTACTAGCAGCACGGATATATTTGCCTCGTTCGCCAAATTTCAGCTCAACGTGAAATCAATTAAACTCCACATAAATTATTTTTTCATTTCACCCAATTATATGACAGAGAAATGGATTTAATCTTGACGCGCATTTCTTTCATGACACCGCGTGAAATTTCAATTATTAAATAAGTTGCCTTTTAATATATTTGAATAAATATCAAAATTTTAGAAGAAAAGTAAACTTTTGCATGAATTCTTCCAGGCGATGAACTTCCTAGTTTAAAGTTTTGGCCTTCTCAACGACCTCTTCCCACTTCCCACGATCCTCGGACGCAGGCTATCCAGTTTTTTATCTTCATGTGGCAGATGTCCTGTTTGATGTCCTCCCATCTGTACTTGGGTCTTCCTTTGATTTATTACTTAAAAGTTTCGAATGAAATATCTTCTTAACTTTTCTAGTATCTGGCATCCTTTGTAGTGACCAAACCAACTTAGTCTTTGGGCTTTAATGTGATTAATTATATTTTTGTTTTCCCAGTTTATGTAATTCTTCATTGGTTTTGACTCCATATTTGGTTTTCTTTTGTGGGCCCAAATACTCTTCTTATTCTTCTTTCGCATGACGCATTTATTTCAACAGATGTTTATTTTCGTAATGAAATTACATTAACGACATATGAAGGTGGCAGCAGAATTTTGCCTACATATCGGCAGCGTTTAACCCCCCAAGAGACATTCCTGGTACACATTTCTGTTACAGGCTGAGTCGACTCCAGTGTCATAGTGCGGCCTGGACCCCATCGGGAATCGACCCCGCGACCTCCGACATTGTAGCGCTGTGCCTCAATAACCAACACACTACACAAATACATAAAACAGTATATGATTTTAAGGATGGAAGCACTATGCTTTCTGAAACGTCGATAAGCAACTGACATGGCCCAAGAAAAAACGCCTATCAGAAAGAAATGGTTCCTATAACAGAAATGGGGCGGTCGTGACCAGTTCAGTAAACGTCACTCTGACGCCATTTGCAGTGACACAGTAGTCCCATACGCCACCAATACCGCCGGAAAATCTCTGCACTGTTTTCATATCGAACGGATGAGGAAACCCAAGGATTATTGCTAAAAGCAGTTACTCCCTTCTGCCATGCATGGCAGAAATAAAACATGCGTCACCCTATTACCGCGTATCCAGATCGAAGTGTCGGGTGCATGATGGATTGAGAAGGCTGTGTGTGATAAGTTCAGCAGCGGAAACAGCTTGAAGACTTCGTGTGCTGTCATTCGGGTCACACACGAAGAGGTGCTGATGATCAGGAAACTGAAAGGATACAGGCCACTTTAATGTTTCGACGTTTGAACAGCTCCGGCACTGCAGAACGTCAAAACAAAAAATACGCACTGTGTGCAGTTAGGATCCTGCAGCCTGATTAGCTCAGCTGTACCGACAAGCACAACACTGCTCCGGGCCTCTTTGTCGCCTGTCCGGTGACCACCTATGGCTCCATATGTCCGCAGTGCGAGGCTGATTACCACCATCTAGTGCCACGGTCATGAATGCGTAGAGCTTTTCCTGTTTTTCCCGCATACGCTACGAACAACTTTACTGTTGCCATTTGTTGTTTCTGTACTTAAATATGCCCTCAGCAGCGAGTATAGCTCAGTACAATGACTGGGCTAAGGGCCGGACGGTCCAGAGTTCGAATTCCGTTATGGGAAAGAGATCTCTTCACCAATGCGTCTACCGGGTTGCGGGGGGTTTCCTGGAGGGTGAGACTCAGAACTCGCATCCGTTTAGTGCCGACCTTAATAATGTGGCGATATACGTCCACTCCTACAGGCCTTCGTGGCGTGCATATAGACGATGGTGCGGATACGATACAGCAAGATACAGGACAGAGAAACCTGCCAAGTGGTGGAACTTGAAGTGTCCGCCATTATCACGATAAACAGATGCATGACGGGCCGGGCTAGTAGGCACAGGGGGTTGGAAAGCAGAGTGGTATGGCGGGTGAATGTGGGGGCCCGGTAGGTAGCAGCAGGCAGAAATTTGCACGGGAGCTTCACACTGCATAGCAACCTCATTACGTGATGGGCGCGGAATGTAGCGCGCATGTGAAAGATGAGAAAAAGTTCCTGCCCACACCATGAAGACATGGGGAAAGCAGAGATACAGCTCCACTCATTCATAACCTTGACACTAGGTGGACACCAGTGGTAAACCTCACGACCCGAATGCTTTACCCCGGTATCCATTGATTAAGAAGCTGGGTGGGCCCAAGAGCCGGGCCGAAAGTTTTGCAGAAAAAACTCTTGCCCCCACCGGGATACCGACTGAACTGTCCCGGCTGCTGAAAGATAAGACATTTATACAAAACTGTAGTTAAATCTGAAATGTCAGACACGAGTACAATATTACAACGGATCTTGGAATATGACATAACATGACATGAAGCGGAACCATTTGGCTCAAAAGAGTCAAACGACTGGCTAATGTGGAAATGTTACTGGAGCGTACGATGCAATAAGACAATGGAATAGTAGTGACTAGATGGGCGACTACCAGCTTCTCAAAAAAATTATTCTAGGTGAGCTCATGAATACGAAAAAAGACAATAGTCTAGACAATGAAGGCGCTAATGTGGCATTCTGTAGGCTATTCATGAACAGAAAAAGCGTGAGGTCATAGGACAGACAATTTTGACACCTCTGAATTGTGTCGTTCAAATTGCGCACTTCCACTAGGCAGCGACGCCTTAAATCTGACCGCAGCCAAACCCTTCTCTTTCAGAACCTTCGTGAGGCCCCAAGCAACGTCGTAATACTCAAGCCGCCATGTAGGGGATACTTTGGACTATCGCTGCAGAAAGAGGGGTGGGGATTGAAGGAAGAAGCGTACATTTGTAATAAGACGGGGCAGGGGGTTAATGCATAGTGTGCGAAATATCAAAATCATTCTATTCAGTCGGAACACAACAAATAATTGTTTATAAATCTGGCAACATGTTGCGGCTCATCGAGCCATCATCAGGCCAATTCACAAACCACACTGAAGGTACATTCTGTAGACGTGCACATTGTGGGATCCCAAATGTTTACAAATCGTACGACAATAAAGGGTACAAATGACCGTTGGTAGCCAGTGTATCATATTATAAAACTGAAATCAATATGTCGTAATAAAAGTATTTTAAATTGGCTATATTACGATTAAAATGAGATACCAGGAGCAGTATTATTATTATTATTATTATTATTATCATCATTATTATACAGTTAAAGCCGATATAATCGTTTGACTAATTCCATTTATTGAAGAAATGCTTTGTCGTTTTGTAAACTAATTTCTCTTTGTTGCCTATCAGGCACTAATGTCATTATCTTGTTATGGTCTTAACATTTACTTTGTTGCCTATTAGGGGGAGTTGATTTAAGATGTCCATCACACGTCTTAAACAGGAAATGAAACAGGTCCTGTATTATGGCATTAAGTACAGCCATGTACGCAATATATAAGGCGGTATCTTCCACGTTGGTTACGATACGGATGTATTACGAGTATGTGAAGGACATGTCATAGACCGCGATTTGTTGGCACTTCTATAACAGCAGTAGCAATAGTTGTTGCATATGGTCCAGTTAAAATTAAGTATTCGAAATGTGGGTACTTAGGATTTTTATGTTAAGCGGTGTTCGCGTGTGTACTAATATGAAGGATCTTTACGATTGTGTCGTGTACTGAGGCACTGATGTTTTCCTTCCAGTTTTAATTAAACTGTTACTGATTCCAGTTTCACAGGTAGTTGTGTACTATGTACTATA
>Ga0268261_10002726_pt1 | contig 12736 bp, 15 predicted proteins | sample TergutNc150P1_FD_190353 | JGI IMG/M metagenome (GOLD analysis project Ga0268261, IMG submission 190353) | Nasutitermes corniger P1 segment gut microbial community from laboratory colony in Florida, USA - Nc150 P1 (SPAdes) (version 2) | ecosystem: Host-associated > Arthropoda: Insects >... | reverse complement strand
AGAACTTGTCAACAGCTGTATCCTAGGCAGAGTGGGATAGCAGAGATGGCCTCAAAATGCTTCAGAATCTCAATCAATTTAGAATTCCCATTTGACGTACTTCTGAATGCTACTGTTGAAATGACGCTGGTTATCATTTGAACATGAGTAGAAGCACCAGTGGGGCTCACATTGAGAGAAACCTCATAAGTGACAATGAGGTCTTTCCTGCTCCATGCATTACAATTGTCATTACTGTACACAGTGCAATTGTCTGACATTCCTCTCTATATACAAATACAGTAATGACACCTGATGTTCAGTTCTCACTGCCTACTCTGTACTTTTGAAACAGTGTCTTGTTTCCCCGCTAAAATCAACACTTTGGTTTTTCATAACGAAACGCATTGTTCTTCAGTAGGCTATCGAGTGAGATTTTTTAATGAACATGAATTCGTGCCTTGCCCATTTAGTGGTGAGATGTTTTTTTCTGTTATTATTGCTGCTTCTGCTACTGATGCTGCTGCTAATAATGATAATAATGATGATGATGACGACGACGACGATGACGAAGACAAAGGTTTTTCAGTGTGTGGGGACTTATTGTAGAATTGCGGATTTTATCGGCTTTAGGCTTACCTTTGTAATTACACACCCAACATAATATGTCGTAATATTTGTGATCTGTCATAATCATACTGTGGCTGTAACCACAACAACAATTACTACACCATCACCAAATTGGTTGGCTCTAGAGCACGTGGGAATGTAAATATCAGTTTCATAAAAGGGAGACAATTTCCTTACTAGCTGAGTGACTGCTGGTTTCTTAAAATTGACGGCAGTATATTAAGTTAAGTTTCATTTGTTACCTTGTCCTCCCGCCGTCCATTCAGTACGTCCAGCATGTCCTGTATCTCCTCCTTCACGACATCTTCCAGGTGAGGGAATCGCCTTCCGAATCCAAATTCTCGCAGGTTTCTTAAAGCGAAGCGCCTTTTTTCGACCCAGAACTGACCATCCGTGAAGAAGATCCCTGTTGCACATCAGAAATGATCGTCCGTGAGAATGATCCCCCTGTTACATCAGAACTGATCGTCCGTGAGAATGATCCCCCTGTTACATCAGAACTGATCGTCCGTGAGAATGATCCCCCTGTTACATCAGAACTGATCGTCCGTGAGAATGATCCCCTTATCACAACAGACCTGATCGTCCGTGAGAATGATCGCCGTGTCACATCAGAACTGATCATCCGTTGGAATATTCCCGTGTTACGTCAGAACTGAACGTCCGTGAGAATGATCCCCGTGTCATATTAGGAATGATTGTGCGTGAGAATAATTTCCGTGTTACGTCAGAACTGATCTCCGTTAGAGTGATCCATTTATAAAATAAGAACTGATTGTCCGTTGGAATGATCCCCGTGTTACGTCAGAACTGACCGTCCTTGACAGTGATCGCTGTATTAGATAAGAACTGATCGTCCGTAAGAATGATTCCCGTGTCATATCAGGACTGATCGTACGAGAGAACGATTCCCGTGTTACATCAGAACTGATCGTCCGTGAGAATTTTCGCGTATCACATCAGAACTGATCGTCCGTGAGAATGATCCTCGTGTCACATCAGAACCGATCGTCCGTTGGAATGAACCTTTGTGGCATCAGAACAGATCGTCCGTGAAAACGATCCTCTGTCACATCAGAAGTGATCGTCCGTCAGAATGATACCCTTAACACATCAGAACTGATCGTCCGTGGGAATGAACCTCGTGTCACAACAGAACTGTTCGTCCGTGAGAATGATCCTTGTGTCACATCAGAACTGATCGTCCGTGAGAATGATCCGCTTGTTACATTAGAACTGATCGTCCGTTAGAATGATCGTCGTGTCATATCAGAACTGATCGTCCGTGAGAATGATCCCCTTGTCACATCAGAACTGATCGTTCGTGAGAATGTTCCACGTGTCACATCAGACCTGATCGTCCGTGAGAATGATCCACGTGTCACATCAGAACTGATCGTCCGTGAGAATGATCCCGTGTCACATCAGAACTGACCGTTCGTGAGAATGATCCCCGTGTCACATCAGAACTGATCGTCCGTGAGAATGATCCGCTTGTTACATCAGAACTGATCGTTCGTGAGAATGATCCCCTTTTCACATCAGAACTGATCGTCCGTGAGGATGATCGTCGTGTCACATCAGAACTGATCGTCCGTGAAAATGATCCCCGTATCACATCAGAACTGATCGTCCGTGAGGATGATCTCCCTGCCACTTCCGAGCTGATTAGGGCTTTAAAAACCGTGAATCCGGGATCCCGGTTATTTTTCCAGTACTGACAAAAAAATGGCGGTAATCAGCATTGAATTAAAAGATAATATTTTATTATTTATTGACGTACAGATTATAAAATGGACAGCAATACATAATTAATTTTACTGAATTTGCAACGAGTGCTTGTTATACAGAATACAAATGTAACGGAAAACTTACGTCATGAAACTCAAACCTGGTTTCTTAGACACTTTGTTACAAACAATAACAAAAGTAATTATTGTGTGCTTGCGAATAATTTCAAACGTCTTGTACTGTAAAAATCTAAAAACTTATCTATTAGGAAATTACTTTTATGACAACAATATTTGATTAATGTTTCATTGGAGTTTATCATTAGCACAATCCTTCCAGCCGCACAATGACACTGAGGTCGATTCACTCTCTAACAGAAATGAGTACCAGGAATATTTCCTGGGGGTAAAGGCGGCCGGTGCGTAAGGCTGACAACCTTACCACTTTCATGTGCCGATCATCTTGAAATATGGTAGCCTCAACCCCCTGGAAACCTCAGGGCCTGTCCAGGACTGTAATGGGATTGCTTCACCTTTATCTTGCTGGGAAATATTCACCCAGGTTCTCGTTGTACGTTCGCATGTCAATGACGGGCACTTTGACTCTGCCCTGGAATTCAGGTCGGTTGAGCCCCTGTCTGATGCTGTCGTAGTCGTGGACCACCACGGCGGGTTGGGGTCCGAGGAACAAACCCAGAACCGACGTCTTGTATTTCTGAGCCAGCTTATGGAACCCCTTGTATGTGTACTTGAGGTTTTTCAGCAGGACAAACCAGTAGCTCCCCCACACGGGCAGGCGAGGGGGGTCTGAAACGACAATTTGGGTGGTTAACCACTCTGGAGACGAACGTGTTGCTTCCATCTACAGGACTAAACTGGCCATCCGTAAAGACACACGAACGTAGACTGGATGATGATATTAAAGCGGATTTAAAAATAAGACGTTCTTTTGCGGAACGACTTCTGCTGTCTCAAGATAGAATTTCACCTCTGACAGATAGCATAGGAAACGAAATCAAATTAGCACCAAGAATTATAATATAGACCCCCAAATAACATATATATACTATAAATCCTGTCTATAGTTGTGAGCTTAAGAAAAGTAGGGGAGTGTGGGCTGACGCGTACTATATATGTAAATCTGCAGCCAGCTTAGTTTGAGAACATATATACAACTTGAAAGCATGCCCAATTTTGGAAAACGCCATATTCCTACTTACTATAACTAAATAAGTGAGGAAATACCTATGTAATAGAAACAACAAAATGCACGCTATTTTTCAGTAAAGTTTTAATTTAATTATAATCTCTTCGACATGCTTCGAACATCCAAGTGTTCATCCTCAGGCAGACTTGTACATGCAGTATTATGGTATTTCTTTCGTGCATTTATATAAGCAGTTCGGTCGATGGCAAGATGTGCTTGATACGAGAACATGGATGCCGGAAGAAATACCATAAAACTGCATGTACAGTTCTGCCTGAAAATGAAAGCTTGGATGTTCGAAACATGCGAGAGACACTAAAATTAGATTAAAATAATACTGTAAAAGATGTCCATTTTGTTAGTTTTCATTACATGTGGTATATATCACAGTGCACGGTTCTAATTATTTGCGGTATATACCACAATGCACGGTTCTCAGTACATGCGGTATATATCATAATACACGGTTCTCATTACATGTGGTATATATCACAATGAACGGTTCTCATTAAATGCGGTATATATCACAGTGCATGGTTCTAATTACATGCGGTATATATCACAATGCACGGTTCTTATTACGTGCCGTATATATCACAGTGCACGGTTCTAATTACATGCGGTATATATTACCGTGCACGGTTCTAGTTACATGCGGCATATATCACAATGCACGGTTCTCATTATATGCGGTATATATCACAATGTACCGTTCTCATTACATGCGGTATATACCATAATAAACGGTTCTCATTACATGCGGTATATATCACAATGCACGGTTTTTATTACATGCGGTTTATTTCACAATGTACGGTTCTAAATATATGCGGTATATATCACAGTGCACGGTTCTCATTATATGCGGTATATATCACAATGCACCGTTCTCATTACATGCGATATATATCACACTGCACGGTTCTCATTACATGCGGTATATATCACAATGTACGGTTCTCATTACATGCGGTATATATCACACTGCACGGTTCTCATTATATGCGGTATATATCACAATGTACGGTTCTCATTACATGCGGTATATATCACAGTGCACGGTTCTAAATACATGCGGTATATATCACAGTGCACTGTTCTAATTATATGCGGTATATATCACAATGCACGGTTCTCATTACATGCGGTATATATCACAATGTACGGTGCTCATTACATGCGGTATATATCACAATGCACGGTTCTCATTACATGAGGTATATATCACAATGCACGGTTCTCATTACATGCGGTATATATCACAATGCACGGTTCTCATTACATGCGTTATATATCACAATGCACGGTTCTCATTACATGCGTTATATATCACAATGCACGGTTTTTATTACATGCTGTATATATCACAATGCATGGCTCTCATTACATGCGGTATATATCACAGTGCACGGTTCTAATTACATGCGGTATATATCACAGTGCACGGTTCTAATCACATGCGGTATATATCACAGTGCACGGTTCTAGTTACATGCGGTATATATCACAATGCACGGTTCACATTACATGCGGTATATAACACAATGCACGGTTCTCATTACATGCGGTATATATCACAATGAACGGTTCTCATTACATGCGGTATATATCACAATGTACGGTTCTCATTATATGCGGTATATATCACAATGCACAGGTCTCATTACATGCGGTATATATCACAATGTACGGTTCTCATTATATGCGGTATATATCACAATGCACGGTTCTCATTATATGCGGTATATATCACAATGCACGGTTCTCATTATATGTGGTATATATCACAATGCACGGTTCTCATTACATGCGTTATATATCACAATGTACCGTTCTCATTACATGCGATATATATAACAATGAAACTATCTCATTACACGCTGTATATATCACAGTGTACGGTTCTCATTACATGCGGTATATATCACAATGCACGGCTCTAATCGCATGCGGTATGTATAACAATGCACGGTTCTCATCACATGCGGTATATATCACAATGCACGGTTCTCATTACATGCGATATATATCACAATGCACGGTTCTCATCACATGCGGTATATATCTCAATGCACGGTTCTCATTACATGCGGTATATAAAACAATGCACGGTTCTCATTACATGCGGTATATATCACAATGCACGGTTCTCATTACATGCGGTATATAAAACAATGCACGGTTCTCATTACATGCGGTATATATCACAATGCACGGTTCTCATTACATGCGTTATATATCACAATTTGCCGTTTTCATTACATGCAGTATGTATCACAATGCACGGTTCTCATTATATGCGGTATATATCAAAATGCACGGTTCTAATTATATGCAGTATATATCACAATGCACTGTTCTCATTACATGCATTATATATCACAATGTACCGTTCTCATTACATGCGGTATATATCACAATGCACCTTTCTCATTACACGCGTTATATATCACAGTGTACGGTTCTCATTACATGCAGTATATATCACAATTCACGGTCCTCATCACATGCGGTATATATCACAATGCACGGTTCTCATTATATGCGGTATATATCACAATGCACGGTTATCATTAATGCGGTATATATCACAATGCACGGTTCTCATTACTTGCGTATATATCACAATGCACTGTTCTCATTACATGCGGTATATATCTCAATGCACGGTTCTCATTACGTGCGGTATATATCACAATGCACGGTTCCCATTATATGCGGTATATATCACAATGCACGGTTCTTATTACATGCCGTGTATATCACAATGCACGGTACTCATTACATGCGGCATATATCACAACGCACGGTTCTCGTTACATGCGGTATATATCACAGTGCACGGTTCTCATTACATGCAGTATATATCACAGTGCACGGTTCTCATTACATGCAGTATATATCACAATGCACGGTTCTCATTAATGCGGTAAATATCACAATGCACGGTACTCATTACATGCAGTATATATCACAATGCACGGTTCTCATTACATGCAGTACATATCACAGTGCACGGTTCTCATTACATACAGTATATATCACAATGCACTGTTCTCATTAATGCGGTATATATCAGAATGCATGGTTCTCATTACATGCGGTATATAAAACAATGCATGGCTCTCATTACATGCGGTATATATCACAATGCACGGTTCTCAGTACGTGCGGTATATATCACAATGCACTGTTCTCATTACATGCGGTATATATCACAATGCACGGTTCTCATTACGTGCGGTATATATCACAATGCACGGTTCTCATTACATGCGGTATATATCACAATGCACGGTTCTCATTACATGCGGTATATATCACAATGCACGGTTCTCATTACATGCGGTATATAAAACAATGCACGGTTCTCATTACATGCGGTATATATCACAATGCACGGTTCTCATTACATGCGGTATATAAAACAATGCACGGTTCCATTACATGCGGTATATATCACAATGCACGGTTCTCATTACATGCGGTATATATCACAATGCACGATTCTCATTACATGCGGTATATATCACAATGCACGGTCCTCATTGCATGCGGTATATATCACGATGCACGGTTCTCATTACATGCGGTATATAAAACAATGCACGGTTCTCATTACACGCGGTATATATCACAATGCACCGTTCTCATTACATGCGGTATATATCACAATGTACCGTTCTCATTACATGCGGTATATATCACAATGCATTGTTCTCACTGGATGCGGTATATATCACATTGCACGGTTCTCATTACATGCAGTATATATCACAATGCACGGTTCACATTACATGCGGTATATATCACAGTGCACGGTTCTCAATACACGCGGTATATATCACGATGCACGGTTCTCATTGCATGCGGTATATATCACAATGCACGGTTCTCATTACACGCGGTATATATCACAGAGCAATTTTCTTATTACATGCGGTGTATATCACAGTGCGCGGTTCTCATTACATGCGGTATATATCACAATGCACGGTTCTCATTACACGCGGTATATATCACAATGCACGGTTCTCATTACATGCGGTATATATCACAATGCACGGTTCTCATTACACGCGGTATATATCACAGAGCTCTTTTCTTATTACATGCGGTGTATATCACAGTGCACGGTTCTCATTACATGCGGTATATATCACAATGCACGATTCTCAATACGTGCGGTATATATCACAAAGCACGGTTCTCATTACACGCGGTATATATCACAGAGCACTCTTCTTATTACATGCGGTATATATCAAAGTGCATGGTTCTCATTACATGCGGTATATATCACAATGCACGGTTTTCATTACATGATGTATTTATCACAATGCACGGTTCTCATTACGTGCGGTATATATCACGAAGCACTGTTCTCATTACACGCGGTATATATCACAGAGCACTTTTCTTATTACATGCGGTATATATCACAGTGCATGGTTCTCATTACATGCGGTATATATCTCAATGCACGGTTCTCATTACGTGCGGTATATATCACAAAGTACGGTTCTTATTACACGCGGTATATATCACACAGCACTTTTCTCACTACATGCGGTATATATCACAGTGCACGGTTCTCATTACATGCGATATATATCACAATGCACGGTTTGCATTACATGCGGTATATATCACAATGTACCGTTCTCATTACATGTGATATATATCACAATCCACGGCTCTCATTACATGCAGTATATATCACAGTGCACGGGGCTCAATACATGCTGTATATATTAGAATGTACGGTTCTCATAACAGGCGGTATATATCAGAATGCACGTTTCTCATTACATGCGGTATATATCACAATGTACGGTTCTCGTTACATGCGGTATATATGACAATGCACGGTCCTTATTAAATGCGGTATATCACAATGCACGGTTCTCATTACATGCGGTATATATCACAATGTACGGTTCTCGTTACATGCGGTATATATGACAATGCACGATCCTTATTAAATGCGGTATATATCACAATGCACGATTCTCATTACATGCAGTATAAATCACAATGAATGTTTCTCATTACATGCCGTATATATCACAGTGCACGGTTCTCATTTCATGCGGTATATATCACAATGCACGATTCTCATTACATGCGGTATATATCACAATGCACGATTCTCATTACATTCAGTATATATCACAATGCACGATTCTCATTACATTCAGTATATATCACAATGCACGGTTTTCATTACGTTCAGTATATATCACAATGCACGGTTCTCATTACATGCGGTGTATATCACAATGCACGTTTCTCATTACATGCGGTATACATCACAGTGCACGGTTCTCATTACATGCAGTATATATCACAATGCACGATTCTCATTACTTTCAGTATATATCACTATGCACGGTTCTCATTACATGCGGTATATATCACAATGCACAGTTCTCATTACATGCGGTATATATCACAGTGCACGGTCTTCATTACATGCGGTATATATCACAATGCACGGTTCTCATTACATTCAGTATATATCCCAATGCACGGTTCTCATTACATGCTGTATATATCACAATGCACGGTTCTCATTACATGCGTTATATATTACAGTGCACGGTTCTCATTACATGCGGTATATATCACAATGCACGATTCTCATTACATTCAGTATATATCACAATGCACGGTTCTCATTACATGCGGTATATATCACAGTGCACGGTTCTGATTACATGCGGTATATATTACAGTTCACGGTTCTCATTACATGCGGTATATATCACAATGCACGATTCTCATTACATTCAGTATATATCACAATGCACGGTTCTCATTACATGCGGTATATATCACAGTGCACGGTTCTCATTACATGCGGTATATATCACAATGCACAGTTCTCATTACATGCGGTATATATCACAATGCACGGTTCTCATTACATGCGGTATATATCACAGTGCACGGTTCTCATTACATGCGGTATATATCACAATGCACGATTCTCATTACATTCAGTATATATCACAATGCACGATTCTCATTACATTCAGTATATATCACAATGCACTGTTCTCATTACATTCAGTATATATCACAATGCACGGTTCTCATTACATGCGGTATATATCACAATGCACGATTCTCATTACATTCAGTATATATCACACTGCACTATTCTCATTACATTCAGTATATATCACAATGCACGGTTCTCATTACATTCAGTATATATCACAATGCACGGTTCTCATTACATGCGGTATATATCACAATGCACGGTTCTCATTACATTCAGTATATATCACAATGCACGGTTCTCATTACATGCGGTATATATCACCGTGCACGGTTCTCATTACATGCGGTATATTTCACAATGCACGATTCTCATTACATTCAGTATATATCACAATGCACTATTCTCATTACATTCAGTATATATCACAATGCACGGTTCTCATTACATGCGTTATATATTACAGTGCACGGTTCTCATTACATGCGGTATATATCACAATGCACGATTCTCATTACATTCAGAATATATCACTATGCACGGTTCACATTACATGCGGCATATATCACAGTGCACGGTTCTCATTACATTCAGTATATATCACAATGCACGGTTCTCATTACATGCGGTATATATCACAGTGCACGGTTCTCATTTCATGCGGTATATATCACAATGCACGATTCTCATTACATTCAGTATATATCACAATGCATGGTTCTCATTACATTCTGTATATATCACAATGCACGATTCTCATTTCATTCAGTATATATAACAATGTACGTTCCTCGTTACATGCGGTATATATGACAATGCACGGTCCTTTTTAAATGCGGTGTATATCACAATGCACGGTTCTCATTACATGCGGTATATATCTCAATGCACGATTCTCATTACATGCAATATAAATCACAATGCATGGTTCTCATTTCATGCGGTATATATCACAGTGCACGGTTCTCATTATATGCCGTATATATCACATTGCACCATTCTCATTACATGCGGTATATATCACAATGCACCATTCTCATTACATGCGGTATATATCACAATGCACCATTCTCATTACATGCAGTATATATCACAATGCACCTTTCTAATTACATGCGGTATATATCACAGTGCACGGTTCTCATTACATGCGGTATATATCACAGTGCACGATTCTCATTACATGTGGTATATATCACAATGCACCATTCTCATTACTTGCAGTATGTATCACAATGCACCATTCTCATTACATGCAATATATATCACAATGCACCATTCTAATTACATGCGGTATATATCACAATGCACCATTCTCATTACATGCAGTATATATCACAATGCACCTTTCTAATTACATGCGGTGTATATCACAATGCACCATTCTCATTTCATGCGGTATATATCGCAATGCACCATTCTCATTACATGCGGTATATATCACAATGCACGGATCTCATTACATGCGGTATATATCACAGTGCACGATTTTCATTACATGCGGTATATATCACAATGCACATTTCTCATTACATGCGGTGTATATCACAATGCACAGTTCTCATTACATGCAGTATATATCACAATGCACGGTTCTCATTACATGCGGTATATATCACAATGCACGGTTCTCATTACATGCGGTATATATCACAATGCACGGTTCTAATTTCATGCGGTATATATCACAATGCGCGATTCTCGTTACATGGTGTATAAATCACAATGCATGGTTCTCATTTCATGCGGTTTATATCACAGTGCACGGTTCTCATTACATGCGGTACTTATCACAATGCACCATTCTCATTACATTCGGTATATATCACAATGTACCATTCTCATTACATGCGGTATATATCACAATGCACCATTCTCATTACTTGCGGTATATATCACAATGCACCTTTCTAATTACATGCGGTATATATCGCAATGCACGGTTCTCATTACGTGCGGTATATATCACAGTGCACGATTCTCATTTCATGCGGTATATATCTCAATGCACCATTCTCATATCATGCAGTATATATTACAATTCACCTTTCTAATTATATGCGGTATATATCACAATGCACGATTCTCATTACATGCGGTATATATCACATTGTACCATTCTCATTTCCTGCGGTATATATCACAATGCACCATTCTCATTCCATGCAATATATATCACAATGCACAATGTTAATTACATGCGGTATATATCACAATGCACGATTCCCATTACATGCGGTATATATCACAATGCATGGTTCTCATTACATGCGTTATATATCACAATGCACGATTCTCATTACATTCGGTATATATCACAATGCACGATTCTCATTACATGCGGTATATATCACAGTGCACGATTCTCATTTCATGCAGTATAATTCGCAATGCACTGTTCAAATGCGTAAATAGGGAAATATTTTGTGAAATGAAATGCTTCATTACGTCATGGGACCGAAATGGTACACTGGCACGTGTGACTGAGACTGTGCGTTACAACGTGATCCTGAGATATTGCATTTCAGCTTGAGACTGAGATGGTGCATTACGTTTTGGGACCGAAATATTGTATTAAAATTTGGGACTGAAATGGTGCATTATGTTGTGGGACTGTGAAGGTTCATTGACACATGGGATAGAAATGGTGCAATAAGTTTTGGGACTGAAATGGTGTATTAAGATGTGGGTCTTAAATAGTTCATTAGGATAGGGAACGAAATGGTTCATTATGATGTTGGACTGAAATGGCGCATTTGGTGCTGGACGGCAATCGTGCATTACCGTATGAGACTGATATGTTGCATGAAACTATGGGACTGAAGTGGTACATTAAATGTATCAGGGTGATATGACATGAAATACGATAAGGGACCTAGAATATAAATTAGAGTTTGGGGCTGAAATAATATGTTACGATATTGGACTGAAATGGTGCGTTGCAGTACGGAACTAGCATGCTGCATGAAGACATGACACTGAAGTGACACTTGAATTATTTTACTGCTAATGCATTTTGACAGGCTTCAGGTTACGAATATTTAACAATAGTAATCTGTATGTGCGTGTGCTTATTGCCATGCAATGATATGTCATGCTATATCTTATTTTAGTGAGAAAATATATCTATAAGATAATATTAAATGGATATATATATATATATATATATATATATATATATAT
>Ga0268261_10002725_pt1 | contig 12737 bp, 13 predicted proteins | sample TergutNc150P1_FD_190353 | JGI IMG/M metagenome (GOLD analysis project Ga0268261, IMG submission 190353) | Nasutitermes corniger P1 segment gut microbial community from laboratory colony in Florida, USA - Nc150 P1 (SPAdes) (version 2) | ecosystem: Host-associated > Arthropoda: Insects >... | reverse complement strand
TTGTGTTTTAAGATTAAACGACGACCTGTTGGTCCACCGATTAATGATCCAGTTACAAGACCTAAAGTTGCTGCTGCAATCGCATATGTATTAGCATTAACAACACCTAATGCTTCTAAGTCAGGTCCGAATGCTGCAGCAGTAGCATGACCACCTGTCATTGGGATAGAACCAGCTACCATTCCCCATAATGCACCATCACCCATTAAAGCAGCAATACCACCTGCTACTGCGTTTTGGATAATTGTTAAAATAACTGCTGCAATTAAGAAGATCACGATAGCTACACCACCTGATTTTAATACTTTACCAGATGCGTTAAATCCGATTGTTGTAAAGAACGCAATCATAAAGTAACTTTGGATCGTTGTATCAAATGCAAACTCAATACCAAACATAGTGAATAAAATTAGTGAAAAAATCGCAAAGACAATCCCACCTGTTACTGGGTAAGGGATACAAAACTTATTTAAGAATCCAACCTTACTATTTAAAAATTTTCCGATAAAAATAACGATAATCGCAAGACCTACCGTTGGGCCTAGCGCTAATTGAATTGGTTCCATGAATCAATTCTCCTTTCAAATTTACTACTTCTTTTAATTTAATTTTTTTCAATCAAAATTATAACTTAGCATCTAAGTGTAAACAAGTTATTTTATAATACTTATTTTAAGACTAAGTTAAGAACATGATAAGATTTATAATGATATAAGCAACTTCTATAGAAATCGTTAGATTATTATAAGTATTATTTTTATACAAATTTATTTATATTCATTATAAAACAATTAATGAACATATCTTCAAAGAAAAAGATCGCTACCTAGTAACGATCAATATCTATTGTTTCTACTTCTACATCTTTATTTAATATTTCTTTAACTAATAACTTTAATGTATCGTTGTTAGTTGCTGATGAATAAAACTCATAAGTTGCTTCATTTTTATTAATTAAATCTTTATCACTTAAATACTCTTTTAAATATTGAACTGTCTTATCTGCAGGATCTACTAAATTAATATTGCTTCCTACTACTTTAGAGATGGTCTTGCTTAAGAATGGAAAATGCGTACATCCTAATATAATCGTATCAACTCCTGCTCCTAACATACCTTTTGTATAGTTAGTAACATGACCTTCTACTTCAGGACCATCAAACTTCCCTGCTTCTACATCTAAGACAAAGTCAGGACAACCTTGCCCATATACTTCAATAGTAGGATCTAATCTTTTTAAGTTATCTTGATAGTATTGAGATCTTACTGTTGAATCAGTGGCAAGTAAACCAATCTTTTTATTTTTAGTTACCTCATATGCATGTTGCACACCAAAATCAGGAACACCGATTACTGGAATATCAAAATCTTCTTTTAAACGATCAACACTTGCGATTGTCGCTGTATTACATGCGATAATAATTTTTTTAACATTGTGTTCTTTTACTAAGAACTCACAAATTTGTTTACTGAATTGATAAATCGTTTCTGTATCTTTTGTTCCATAAGGACATCTTGCACTATCTGCAAAATAAACTAAAGATTCATTTGGTAATACCTTAACAATCTCTTTTAATACTGATAAACCACCAACACCAGAATCAAAGACACCAATTTTATTGTTTTCCATTTCATTACTTCCTTTTTTATATTGTTAATGTAACTATATCAAACTAATCATTATTTATTAAAGTCTTTTATAAAAATATACACATAAAATTAAAAAGAAATCTGTTACTCAGATTTCTTAGTTGTTTCATCAATTTTCTCTTTAATTAAATCTTTATCTTTAACTAATTCAGATTTAGCTTTATTAGCCATCTCTTTTACATCGATATCTTTTACTGAATCTTTAGCATCTTTTACAACACTGTCTAAATCTTCTTTCTTTATATTACTCAAAGTTTCTTTTGAAGTATTAACTGCTTCTTTGACATCTTTAACATCAAAGTTTTTAAAAGATTCTTTTGTAGAGTCAATCGTTGATTTAATATCATCTTTATTTAAATCTTTTAAGTTAGAATTACTAAACGATGCGATTAATAAACCACCACCTACTATTGCTAAGATTCCACCAAAGAAAATAAAATGTAAGATTCCTAGTACACCACCAACAATAACAGCTAATGCTCCTAGTTTAGTTACTTGGTTATCACTCTTAAATCTAATTAATACCACTAGACCAATTAAGATTAAAGCAATCTTTACGATTAACTTTAGTAAAGTAGATAATCCTCCATCTAAAGAAAAGATACTTGTTAATAGTAAATAAGCTCCACCAATAATTGAAAGTAAGGCTAGCGTTGTTTTTAATGATTTGTTTTCCATAATAATTCCTCCTATTAATATTCATTTATTGAAAAATTATAAGCTTTCTATAATTTATAAACAAGAAATATTATAAGAAAAAACAAGCACCTAGTACTTGTTTACTTACCAAACTTTCTAAATGATGGCATTGATTGTGATAGGATCATCAATCCTAAACAAATAATACCATTAATAAAGAAATAGATATTGACACCCATTCTGTCGACAACTTGTCCTGCGATTAATAATCCTATCGGCATTGACATAGATTGGATTGAATTAGTTAAGGTTAATACTCTTCCTAAAAATTGGTCATTGACCTTCTCTTGTATTAATGCGGTTTTAACACCTCGATAAAATGGAATTGAGATACCCATGATAAAAGATAAACCTACAAATAAATAAATCCATGATGGTGGTAATAACCCAATAATTGTTAAACCTATACCATATAGACCTATCGATAAGGATATCGCAAGATCTTTTCTCATTTTAAATCCAATCGCTGCTAATAAAGTAGAGCCTAATATCATACCAATTGAAAATGCCATCTCTACAATACCAGATAAGCCAAATGATCCATAGAAATAGTTAATTGATATATGTGGAAATAAAGTACCAATCGGTGCATAGACAATGCCATATAAACCAGAGATTAAGATAACACTCGCTAGACCAGGTACATTTCTCATGACTTCAATACCTTCTTTAGTATCTTGCCATATATGTGTTTTTTCAGATTGTTCTTTCTTTATATAAGGTATCTTTATAAAGGCGATAGTCAATATTGATGCAGCGACACCAAATACTTCTAGCCACACCAATTGTGACACATTGAAAAAATTAAACAAAATAGCTGCTAGTCCAGGTGATGCTAGAAAGGCAAAGGAAGATACCCCTTGGGTAATACCAGCATAGCGACCAAGTTCTTCACTAGGAACAATGGTAGGTGTTAAGGCTTGAAAAGCCGGTTCATAAAAAGCATTACCTACAGCTCGAGTAAACATGACAAATAAAATTAAAGGAATAGGTACTTGTCCATTATCTCCTATCAACAATAACAAAGATAAAATACCGATAGTTACATCGGCTATAATTAATATTTTCTTACGATTGTGACGATCGATATAAGCACCGATAATTGGACCAAATATGATTCTTGGTAATATCCCAACTATCGTACCTAAGGTCAACACAAAAGCAGATTGGGTAAAGGATGTTAAATACCATACCATTGCCATCATTAATATTTGACTCGTTAAAGTAGATATGGCTTGTCCACTTAATATTATAAAAAACTTCTTACGCCAATTCTCTATCATTAAAACACCTACTATCTAACTACATTATAACATTTACATATAGTCATTAGTAGATAAATTTAAGAATACAAACGAATACTTTGTTTTTGATATTCTTCTAAGTATTTCAAGGTTTCACTTTTTAAATGTAAGTAAGTATCATTAGGATTTAAGATCACATCTTTAACATTAACTCTTTGTGTGAATTCATGTAAATCACAAACTGTAATCTCAATTAAACAAAGATTGGTTAGACCATCTAATTGTTGTAGGTTAGTAAAGACAGGCAACATTAATTTATCTTGAATATCCACCATTAATAAATCCATGCTCTTATTTTCAATGTATCGATCAATTGGAGAATGTACCACTTGAACAGGACGATTGTTATGTAATCGTGGTTTAAAGGCAATATAAACCGATGAAGATGATAATACTTTAATGACATCTTCATAATTCTCAAATGATTGTTCTTGTTTAAATCGTTCAATCAAAAAATATAGTTGGTTATCATTAGCTAGACTATCATATTTGTTCATAAGGCATTCTCCCATATCTTTAAAATTTTTACTAATGATAAACTATTTAATTGTCATTTACAAATAATAAAATAAAAAAGTTAGTTATCACTAACTAACTTCAATCATTAATTATACTTCCTCTTCAACATGCCCCATGTGATTAAAGACAGTAAAGCCTTCTTCACTAATAAAGAACTGTGTACTATCAGGATTTACGATAATACCATTTGCTTTTAACTTTTGGGCAATAACTACTGCATCCATAAATGGGATGTATAAAATAGATAATTCATCGTTTAATGTAGGTTCTTCGGTATAGACTGGTAACACATTACCAATCCCTTCACCCGTCAACATAGAATATTCTCCATCTAATTGTAGTAACTTGTCTAATTCAAAATTTTCATTTAATTCATCTATCTTATCTTGGTAAACAGAAGCATCGCCACTAGGATTAAATGCAACATAGACTTCTAAATGATACAGTAAGGTAAGAATTTGTTCTAAGTCTTCTTGACTTTGTGAAGCTAAAAACTTTTCATGTAACTCATCTAAGATAATAGTAGGATCTAAAAAATCATAAGTTATATCTTCCATCTTATCACCTAACCTTCTTCTGATGTGAACATATCAAATGCTTCATTATCAATAAAGAATGCCTCATCATTTGGATTTACTAAAATACCATCAACTTTTAAATCTTTAGCGATTGCTAGTATATCTGAAAAATGCATACCAAATAAATCATAATCTTCATATTCTTCTGCTTCATCCATATTAGTAAAGATTGGTAATACCGCATCATCATCTGCTTCAAGAATTAAATACTCTGCCTCAAATCCATCTTCAGGATGAATAATTTCACCTTCACTTGCATTCGCAAATGCATCTACTTTCGATAAATCATCCACTACTGGATTAAAAGCTATTAATAACTCACTATTTAATAATTTATTATAAAAGGCTTCTAAGTTATCTTCTGTTTCATCATTGATAAAGGTAGTTAATAACTCTTTTAACTTAATATTTTCTTCTAAAAAATTCTCGCTCATTTATTTTCCTCTTTCTTTTATATCTAATGTTTTATTAAGATAATACATCCTCATCGTATTCTTCAAAGAAGACACCAAAGTTTGCTGAATCTAAATAGAAATCATCACTTTCTGGATCAATCAAAATACCCATTTGTTCAATTTCAACCGCTAGATCAATGGCAGTTAAGAATGGTAATTGGAAGAATGAATATTCATTTCTCACATTCTCAATAACTTCATCATAAGAAGTAAAGACAGGAACCACTGAGAAATTATCTCCTTCTAAGATTAAATAGTCCGCTTCAATGTTAGTATCACCATCATAGTTTTCATCTAACATTAATCCTTTAATTTTTTCTTCATCCTCTTTAGTTTTAGGTTTAATACCAATTAAAATAGCTGCACCTTGTAGCTCTTCTAAAGCTGCTTCATAATCTTTTTCAGATTTAGTTTCATTAAACTTCTTAAACAACTCTTTTAATTGTTTATTATCTTCTTTCATATTTTCAAACATAAACAACCTTCTTTCTTTATTTTTACTATCTACATCTTAACATCATTTAATACTTTTAACATAAAATATACTAACTTAAAATAAGATATCCATATTAATAAAAAAACTAGTTATCTCAATAACTAGTCGTTCATAGATTTATTATATTTTTCGATTGTACGATATTTTTGAATCGCAAGAATAAATCTTCTTTGCATCTCTTCTTCTAAATCATTATCATAAGGTTTGGTATGTCGATATAATGCTTTAATAAAATCTTTAAAATACGGCACATCTTTAAATAAAACTTCATTGTCTTTAAAGAAATCATATATTTCACTATAATTGATTACTTTGTATTGCTCACCACTTTCATATCCCTTTAGATCTATATAATTATAATCTGGTGAGAAAATAAAACAAGATGACTCTTTATCTTTATATTCTTTATTAGTAGTTACATATTTGTAGTACTTACTTAATTGAGATTGAACAAGATCACTATAGATATTATGTCTTTCATCACTACCGCTTATTGAAGATTTAATCTTGTTTTCAATTACTATAACATTTCTATCATCACAAATTAACATATCGATATGATGCTTCTCTCTTTCAATACTAAAGTTTGGTTTAATACTCACACCTAATACATCTTTTGAAAACTTAACAAATACTTCACGATTACTACTGAAAAAGTATGCCAATAGATTTGAATAAACCAACTCATTATATTCTTGTTTAATGACATTCAAGAAATTGAAATTTTCATCTTTTTTCATTATATTAGTCTTTGGAATCATTGCTGTTGTGTCTTCACTTTCCCAAAGGGATTCATTATTGATCACACTTTCTAAATCATCATAAGAATCCTTTTTATCAACTTCATCAAAATATAATCTTAACGATCGTGTACCAAATCCTTTAGGAGTTCTTACATAAAACGTTTTATCATCTGTAAGTGACTTAACATCTGTGATAAATAACTCATTTACAGGCTTTATAATTTTATTGGTTTGGAAAGTCGCATAAACATTCTTCGCAGCTTGTAGACTGCCTCCAAAAGTGTTTTGACTAAACAAATCATCTAATTTAACACCACCATAACTTAAGTTTAGTTCAACTTGTTCCTTGTATCTTTGCTGTTGTGATTTAGAACTATATGCACTCTCGATAACAGTTATTCCAACTGCTTTAGCCAAGATTTTATATTTTTTACCAGATCTTCTTACTAACAAAACAGTTAAATCATCTTTGGCATATTGTTTATCAATATTTCCAGGTGCGTTTAAATAGATATAATTATTACCATCATCAGCTTTATATAAATTAATAATCTCATGGCCTATATTTTCATTTTCTAATAAGTATCTACCACCGTACATTTTATTAATAATAATTTGTTTTTTTGTAGGTCGTTCGTCTTTTTTAGCTTTATTATTTTTAGTTATTCTTTTACTACTTCCATCTTTTAAGATATTGATTTGAATATCATCATCAGCCAAAAACTTTCTAAAACTTCTTAACTTGGTAATGTATTGACTGATCTCACTTGTTTTATCTTTTGCCATTCTATTTTCAAATATATCAGTTAAATGTTTTTTAGCTTTTATCTCAAAATCATCTGAAGTTACAATTTCCCAAAAACACTTATCAGAAGCATGTCTATACAGAAAAAAAGCATCTGAACAAAATGTATCTATTGTATTCTTTGAATAACCTTTATTTTGTAACCAGTTTTTATAACTATCTTTTAATTGTTTATATGATAGTTCCTTAAGCTCGTTTATATGCATCATATCACCTCTTAAAAAAATATTAACACACTATACAAGCAAAAACAAGCTACCTTAGTAACTTGTTATTTACTACTATTTGTGGTTTAGAATGATTTTTATTTATTAGTTTTAAAAAGTCATCAAAGTTATATGGCCAAAAATTATCTCCATGAAAAGCAATATAATTTTGATTATTATTGAATCCAATTCTAAGTCCCCAAGAACTACCATCGCATACTATAAAGTTAAACATCCCTGGTGTGTAATAGGTTAACCATTCACCAATATATAACTCTTTAAGTTCTTTTAAAAATTCTTCCTTTGTATATGGTGTATTATCTTTATCATTATATAATATAAAGTCTTCTTTTACTTTAGATGTCTTAAATTCATCATCAATTAATTCATATCTATCAACAATTCTATATGCCTCTAAACCATTAGTTAGATTAACACCACAGCCAGTATTTCTATTAGATAAAATACTTTTAGTCGTGTATTCTATACTACTAATATGCTCAATATTATCATCAAAATATAATGCTTTTTTCTCATCTTTTGATGGGCAATATACAAAATCGTTCTTTTCACCAAAAGGGGTTATTATGTATCTTCTTTCCTCATCAGTCATTTCACTAAGAATATAAACACCACCTGCATCAACATAAGCTTGTTTCGCTAATTTTAAACATTCACGCGTCTTTTTTATCTTATTTATAATTTCAGGCATATCAATACTTCTATTACCTTGATTTCTTTCGCAAAAATATTTTAAATCATCCATTTCTTTCTTTAGTTGTTCAATCTCAATCATTATTTGATCTTGTGTCTTACCTTTAAGATTTTCTTCATAATACATTTGTATATCTTCCATATAATACAACCCTTCCATAAATTATTTATTAAATAATATCAAATATTGTTACATTAATTATGTTGTCGGAAAAATAATATTTTTGTGTAAAGAAAAACAACCAATATAATTGGTTGTTTAATATAATTATCTTTTTCTTTCTAATAACATAACAGTCTCAACATGCATTGTATGGGCAAACATATCAACTAAGGTTGTATGTTTAATATCATAGTACTTTAATAATGTATGTAAGTCTTTTGCTAAGGAAGATGGGTTACAAGAAATATAAATTAATTTCTTGGTTTTAGATTTAATAATTGATTCAATGGTAAAGTCAGATAATCCTACTCTAGGTGGATCTACGATAATCGCATCTATATCTTTATTCTTTGCGTATCTTTTAATGACTTCTTCAACATCACCTGCTACAAACTCAGCATTGTTTACACGATGTTTCTTAGCATTCTCTTTCGCATCTTTAGTAGCTGCTTTACTTAATTCAATACCGACGATCTTTTCAGAACAATCGGCTACATAGTTAGTAATTGATCCAACTCCAGAATATAAGTCTAAGACCATCTTATTATTAGTACCAAGTAGTGTCTTAACCTTATCGTACATCTTAATTGCTTGTACTGTATTTAACTGCATAAATGATTCTGGTGATACCTTAAATTCAAAATCATTATACTTAGCATTAATTGATTTTTTACCTCTAACCGTTTGAATCGGTTCAACGACAATCTCATTAGAGTTTTTAGTATTCGTAGTAACATTTACTGAAACAACACCTTTTAAATCAAAGATTTTATCTAAAACTTCATCTAGTATTTTAGTATTCTTTCCTACTACAAATGTAACCATAATCTCATTAGAGAATGATCTAACTAATAAGTATCTTAAACCAAGTTTAGTTTTCTTATCATAAGCTCTATATCTATAGTTATCTAAGATTGGTAGAATCTCTTGTACTACACGATTTATCTCTTTATCTTGGACAATACAATCTTTTAAATAAATATAATGGTTGGTATCTCTTTTATGTAGTCCTACTGCTAGTTTATCTTTTAAATTAAAGAATGGTAACTTAATAGAATTACGATAATTAATCGTAGGATCTGCTTTAATTACATCGTTAATCTCTAATTTATAGTTCGCATATTTATTAACAGATTCAATTAATAAATCTTTTTTAGCTTGTAGTTGTTTCTCATATTTTAATGGCATTAATGAACATACCTGACATCTATCATAAATCTTACAAACAGGTTTTACTCTATCAGGTGATTCTTTTAATATCTTACTTACCTTAGCACTGTAATAATTACCATGGTTTTCTAAATCGTAAGCTAATACTTCTTCATTAGCTAACGCACCTTCTATAAAGACAGGTTTCTTTTGATAATAAGCAATACCCTCTCCATTAATCCCTAATTTTTTAACACTTAATTCAATATTTTTTATTGTATCTACTTTCATTCTCTATTCCTTCTTTCATCTACAAATTAATACTTTATTCATTATAAACTATTTTATTTATGAGTATGTGCTTATTATAAGTTATAAAAAACCACTTATTACTAAGTGGTTAAAGTAAAACGATTCACAAAATTTAAGACTCTCTCAAAATAATTAGGGTAGTGGATTGCGGATTCAGAATGACCTGCACCATCCACAATTAACTTTTCTTTTTCACTAGGAATAGCTTCATATAATTGATAGACCATCTCATAAGGTACAAAGGTATCTTCAGTTCCATGGATTAAAAAGATAGGTACTGAAGCATTTCTTACTTGATTTAAAGGACTTGCTTCAAAGATTGAATATCCTGCTCTTAATCGAGTGACAACATCTGAGAAATGCATGACTGGAAATGAAGGTAATCCAAATAACTGGTTTAATTGATATGAAAAGATATCATATACTGAAGTATACCCACAATCGGCAACAATCGCTTTAATATTAGGTGGTAAGACTTCTCCAGAAGCATTTAATACAGTAGCTGCTCCCATAGATACACCAAATAAGATAATTTCAGCTTGCGGATCTTTCTCTATTATTTTATTAGCCCAATCAATTACTTCAAAACGTTCATTCCATCCCATACCTATGTAATGTCCTTCACTTGAGCCATGACCTCTTAAGTCAGGTAGTAAAACATTAAATCCATCTTCATAGAATGGTCTCGCATAAGAAGACATTGATCTAGCTTGTGAAGTATAACCATGTACTACAATCGCATAGCGATGACTATTATTACTAATGAAATAACCATTAAGATTGAATCCTTCTCTAGATTGTTTAGATAAAGTTTGGTAACCTACACTATTAAACCAATCACTTTGACTTTCTAGTGATTCTGATTGATTATGATCGGCACTAGTTACCATTGATTTATCCCCATAACGATCAATAGCTAAGGTATAAAAGAAATTACCTACAAATAATCCACCTACCATAAACAATACTAAGATACTTAATATAAATAAACTTAACTTCTTTTTTAAAGACATTTTCTTCTTCATAATACCACCCTTTTCTTTCCCTATGATATTATATAAAAAAATACTTTGATAGTCAAAGTATTTTTCTTAATTATATTGGAAAGTTTTCTAAGGCAACACTTAAGTGAAAGAATAGAAAGACTAAACTTATTATCGAGATAGGATATACCTTCTCTGCTAGTCCTGCGAATAAGAAGGCTAGTGGTGGTATCACAACCATCAAATAAATAATCGGTAGATATTGTATATGCATAAAGTATAAGATCCAACAAATCCAATAAATACCAATTCCTATATATGATAGATGTGACCATTTATTTTTAGGTAATTTAAATTCTTGTCCTTTAACTACTAAAAATATTAATAATATGATGATACTAACACCTAGTATATGTTCACCATATTCAATGATCATATTAGAAGATACATTACCTTCTAATCTATTTTTTGATGGAGGAAATAAGGCCCATACGATATTTGGTATCATCTGTAACACTGCAATTATTACACCATATAAAGAAAAGCCTAGTCTTAAATTCTTCATTGTATCACTACTTTCTTTTATTTATTATTTTCTTTTGCTTTTTGTTTCTCTATAAATTCTTTTTCTTCTTCAGCCCATCTCTTATTTCTTTCTTCAATGTATGCATCCATATCATACTTATTATCTTCAATATCAAGTACAATTTGAAATAATTGTTTTCTTAAATCTTTTTCTTGGGCTAGTTTAGTAATCTTTTCAAAATTACCCACCAGAAATTCTTCATATACTGAAATTTGTTTATTATCTTCATATCTTTCATGTTGTGCTCTACCATGGTATTCAGATCTACATGCTTTAGTTACCCACTCCAAATCATCATACTCTTCACGAAATGAACAAGTAAGTAACCATCTTAGAAATCCATGATTTTCAAAAATATTATAATAGTGATCATTAACTACAAATGTATTTCTATTATAAGCTTTTGTATTAATCATATATACTGGTAAATCTAAATTTTTAAAAAGATTAAATGCACGAACATAATCAATGTAACGATAAAAATTTTTACTCATTTTAATCTCCCCTTTAAAATGTAGTAAACAATGATTTAAAACTAAGCTATTTTCAAAAACATTATACGCCTATAAAATTATTATTTCATGTATATAGATAATAAAAAAACTGCTTGTAAAGCAGTTCAATTAAAATATTAGTTTATTCCTTCTCTAACAAGACAACACATTCTGTATGTCTCGACATGACAACAATGATGTCTTAAGTCAAAATTTTGTACCGTACGAGAGTGGGAACAGGTCAACCGTTTTTTAGCGTTTTCAAGGTATGTGGGAACATTTCAACGATTTCTCTGTTATTTGGAATATATCAAGATAGAAAGTATTCATCAATTTCATCTTCATTTTTGAGAATGCTTTTCTCCGGAACTCCTACGTACTTTGCTAAATCAATAGAAGAAACAAATCTTAGGTGAACATTGATATTGAAGTCAAATGAGTATTGCTGCAGATCACCAAGTTTATGATATTTATTCAAAAGCTCATCTAGTTTTACTTGATATACTTTGTCCAATTTATCAACAAATGCATTAATTCTTTCTTGATAAAGATTGATAACTTGTATTTCGTGTTTGTTTAAAACGTCTTTTCCAAGACTTAGTGCTGTGGTTGCAACGATTGAACCAACCAAAGCACCAACAACTGGAATTGGTATAACTGTTTGTCCTATTGCAGCACCAATAGCAGCCCCTGTTGCATCAATAGCATTTAATGTTACTAAATCAATAAATCCATCTGCATCAACATCGCCTTTTCTATATTTGACAACGGCATTGCTTAACCCAAAAGTTCCTGAAGTAATTGCTCCAGCACTTGGTGCAGCAAGGTGACAAACGTTGGTTAATCCATATATTGCATAGCCTGAAATTCCGCCTTTAATA
>Ga0268261_10002724_pt1 | contig 12739 bp, 8 predicted proteins | sample TergutNc150P1_FD_190353 | JGI IMG/M metagenome (GOLD analysis project Ga0268261, IMG submission 190353) | Nasutitermes corniger P1 segment gut microbial community from laboratory colony in Florida, USA - Nc150 P1 (SPAdes) (version 2) | ecosystem: Host-associated > Arthropoda: Insects > Digestive... | reverse complement strand
GCTACAGGGTGGACAGTACAGCGGTTAGCTACAGGGTGGACAGGACAGCGGTTAGCTACAGGGTGGACAGTACAGCGGTTAGCTACAGGGTGGACAGTATAGCGGTTAGCTACAGGGTGGACAGTACAGCGGTTAGCTACAGGGTGGACAGTACAGCTGTTAGCTACAGGGTGTACAGTACAGCGGTCGTCAATGCGACAGAATTTAAGGGGGTAAATTTAATATTTGAAATAAGAAATTATGTTTTGTTTTCAAAATTATTGTATTATTGATCCAAAGGACAAGATATTCAATCAGTAACTGGTAATTATATACAGTTGTGTTTCAACCTGCAAGACAGACGACTGTCAGCTGCTATACACCAATCGTGACGTCATATTTATTGAAATAACAAGTAATGTTACTAATAGAATATTAAAAATATTCTATTAGTAAATATTAAATTTCCCGAACATAACAAACTGGAAATACTGTATCCCAGTACTGAGAGTCGTGCGGTCTTGAGCTGGTCAGACGGTTGTCATCGAAGTTCCGGTACAACATACCGTTCTAATCTTCAACGGTCAGGCTTGTTTCTTGATATGTCGTCCCTAAATTTCTGGAAGTAAATAATACTCTAACCTCGTAACGTGTCAGTAGCGTAGTCTTAAACATGAAAAAGTTGGTTTCGGAGGGAATGTTGTTTTCGTCTTCAGGTTGTAGGTTCGGTACAAGCTGACATCTGTCTCTAAGTCCACAGGATGTTCCAAAACGTAAGCTCGGAATTTGAAATTCTGCCTTGCGAAAAGTTGGAATTTTTCGCAGAAAGATTTTGTTATGTCTCCCACATCCAGAATGTGAAAATGGCTGTCTTTAGAGAGTGACATCTTGTGGTTTGGTAGAACGTTATTGATATTTTTGTAGAAATAAACCCTCTTCGTCATCAAAGCAAAACTTATCTTACTTCAAGACACTTGATAACTGTTGGCGTAAAACATTCCGGCCACACTTTGGTAGAAACGTCTTTACAGTTCAGTTATAAAACCGAAATTTCGAACTGGAGAAAGAAAATGAAAAAGAATCTAAAAAAATTCTGTGTCAGTGTCTTTAACGTGCAAAATATCAACACCACATATTGTATATTGCTGGAGAAGATAAGAGCATAACATTGTACAGAACGCATTCATTGCTAATTGCGATAATTCACTAATTCTTCCGCAGTATATCGAATTGCCTTCTTGTCATTAGGTCCAAAACCGTCAGGCAGTTACACACAGTATACAGCCTGGACTGGTATCGTGTACAGTTTAATGGGTATGTTGCATATTTGGTCCTATCGTGGATAAGATTCGTGACTATTTGTCAAATTACATCTGATTGAAAAATGAAAAAATATTCCAGACGGTCACTGCTACCAGATTTTCTTTAATCACACTTCAGTACAATAGCAAGTTAAATTGAGGTTCAAATTGAAACACAAAATAACAGGGAGGTGATTTGTAGAGAATTTACAGATTTGTGTTTTATTGTAAAGTGAGTTGGAGCGAGGGCAGAGGTACGTTGTAATTTGGTGTTCTTCCTACAGTTATCTTTAGTGCACAAGGACAAAGTGGCCAAAGACAGTGAAAGTTACAGTGAAAGGTACAGTGAAAGTTACAGTGAAAGTTACAGTGAAAGGTACACATGACGTAGGAACAGTGCTGAGGTTGACGATTCGAATATGTCTTTATTAGACAACAATACATTCTGCAGTGTAATTCTGTACATATACTGCAGTGAGGAAACACGGCGTCGCTGTTCCACTTTCTGCAATGGAAGACGTCAATCCAAGTTGGAAGTTCGTATAACAAGAGCCGGCCCAGCCACATCTCAGGCAATCAACGCAGCCTCATTTAGGGGTTCATTTGAATCCATGTAATAAACTATCTTTTCATCTCTGTAGTCTCCATCTCTCCCCCTAACCACTAACTGAACCCAAACATTCAGCCAGACAACATCTAAAATACAATGTTAATAAAAAAAGTCCAACTTGATGCAACAGTCCTGATCAGACCACGTTGGAAGGAAGTAGCTGTACCAGTGTTATGAGCTATACCAGAGGTAGCGGTTATAGTTTTTAGTGCTCCTGATGATGGTTTCTGTGACACCCGAAACATGTAGAGTGACATTGAAGTAAATAAAAGTCTGCACACTGTTGCATCAAGTTGGACCTTTTTATTAACATTGATTCATGATGCAAGGAACCATGAGTTTAACCCCTTAAACGCTGAAATAAATCCCATCTGCTATTTGCTGGCATTACTGGCTCACCATTTTCTCCAAGTTAGCAGGATAAGGCTTAAATCATTAACCCTTAGGCTTCTAATGTCATATATATATATATATATATGGAGCACCTATTCTTGATGTTTCTAGATCACACACAACGACGCAGCACAGTCCTTAGGACTCCTCTGGACGAGTGATCAGCTCTTCGCAGAAACCTCTACCTGACAACACACGACACTCACAATAGACAAATATCCATGCCCCCGGGTGCCACAGGCCGCTCGCCTGCTGGGATCTTGGGTTCAAATCCCACCGGGGGCATAAATATTTTTCTGTTGTGAGTGTCGTGTGTTGTCAGGTAGAGGTCTCAGCGACGAGCTGATGACTCGTCCAGAGGAGTCCTACCGACTGTGGTGCGTCGTTGTGTGTGATCTAGAAACATCAAGAATAGGCGCTCCATATATATATATATATATATATATATATATATATGACATTAGTAGCCTAAGGGTGAAAATCTACAATACAACTCGCTGATCTCAAGCCACGTTGGGACACAACATTATTTATTGACGTGACGAATTGCGTAGATCGGCAGACAGCTGACCGAAGGTGTAAATGTAAAGCAATCCCTGTACAGACCTTGAGGGATCCTGGAGGTTGAGACTCCCAGACTTCAAGACAATCGACAGCCCTACGTGCCGGCTTTCTTTACCCCTCATGAAATATTCCTGGTACTCATTTTTGTTAGATGCTGAGTCGAACTCAGTTCTACAGTACTGCTGGCAGCATTATGTCAGTGAAAATTTGCACTGACACCATCGGCAATGTAAGCCGCGACATTCCGGTTTGTGGCGCAGTGCCTCAACCAGCTGCGCCACCACGTGAGGCCGAAGGTCATTACCCTTTAGCGTACGGCATTTAAATGTTGCTTTCGTGCTCAGGATACGGAATTTTTTCCGCGACGTCTCTTTAAATCCTTGGGCGTGTTTGACAATAAACGATTATTAATTATGAGCAGAAGGTTATGAAATAATGAAATAATCAACACTGCCAAACCCGACATTTCTTTAATAATTCTAAAACCAATGAAGGAGTTGCAACGAGATTTGAACAGGAGTACGTTCGTTGTGTGAGAAATGTGACATCATAACATGTGCTGGAAGTGGCCACCATTTCCGTCCAGACAGGATTAAAACCGGCGCGCCATTTTTTGGAAAGTTGTTGCCAGTACGTCCGCTGTCACTGCCTGAATTGCTTTGGTGAAATTTGCGTTCAAGGTGTCTATGGTTCGTGATTTGTTTTGGTAAACTCTTCCTTTCAGATATCCCCAATAAGAAATAATGAGGCGGCGTCAGATCGGGCGAGCGATGTGGCCAAAGTCCCTTCGAAATGACGCGGTCGCCGAAAAAGGACTGAATTTTGGCCATGCTGGATTGTGACGTGTGGGATGCCGCTGTAAATCAATTGTACGATGAGGAACTCTCAATTGGATATTTCCAGCAGGATGGAGTGACATCCCACACGTCACACTCCAGCATGGCTGAAATTCAGTACTTTTTCGGCGACCGCGTCATTTCGAAGGGACTTTGGCCACATCGCTCGCCCGATCTGAAGCCGCTTCATTATTTCTTATGGGGATATCTGAAAGGGAGAGTTTACCGAACAAACCACGAAACATAGACGCCTTGAAAGCCAATTTCACCAAAGCAATTCAGGCAGTGACAGCGGACGTACTGGCAAGGACTTTCCAAAATATGACGCGCCGGGCTCCATCTTGTCTGGACGCAAATGTTGGTCACTTCTAGCACATGTTATGATGTCGTCACATTTCTCACACAACGAACGTACTCCTGTTCAAATTTCGTTACAATATCTTCATTGGTGTTAGAATTAATAAAGAAATGTCGGGTTCGGTAGGCAGTGGGACACTTTCTCAACACTTCACTAACAACTTTTCTCTTCACACATCCCTCACACTCGACACCGTCATGAACCGAGAACGACCTACGTTTGTTGGATTTTATTCCAGTATACCAACATACGTTATCATTTCCAGTACGTTTTTCACGATGCGGAATCGAGAGTTTCTACATTGTCCTTCCTTACTCCCTCAAGGAAAGAGTAAAACAGGGATATTTCAGCGGTTGTCTAAAACTGCATAAAATGCTATTGCCCAGATAAATTATGGTGTCGCTCGATGCCCCCGCTTGTTCACTCTCGCTGTCCCAAATCACTTCGCATATCCACAAGAGACATGAACCCGTCTCTCTTACACACAGACATCTCAGACTGCTGACTCAGAAAGGAATACTCAGTCCTGGTTTTATTACGAAAATGGAACAAGTGGTAACGCATCGAATTGCCATATTATTTCAGCTAATTTATAGCCTACTATTTACAGATCAGTCTGTTTAATTCTGTGTATCAAACTGCCGTTGGAATTAGAAGCCCACAGTGGAGATTGCGAACGAAGATTCTCACTATCAGTAATAAGTTATGGAAAAATCATGACCTCACATTGCAGCCAGTAATTATCTATATTTATTTGTGTGAGCGACTTTCTGCATCCTGTTTATCTTCTTTTTCAAACCGTCCTCTAATGGACCAGAAACTGAACTGAAAAGTAACACAGGCTTTAGAGAAACCTTTTACAACTGACATTTTATAATATACGGACAGTTAGTGCTTAGTCCCTTTTAGCAGTAATGTATCTTGAGACCGTTGTCAAAGCCTTTCTGTGTTTCGGCTAACAGAAAGAGTGTGTGTAATATAACTATCAACAAGTGACGTAATTTTTGGCTGCGTGGGTTTTGGAGCGGGATTCACAGCAAGAATATTCCTATACGAAGCTCGCGTCACTAATATAATTTCTGTAGCAGCAACCCAAGGACAGAATGAAACAGGTTGCACATTGGTATGTGCGGTCATCGCAGCTCCTTTCTCGAGAAGTAAACAAGTGCCTAACTGGACATAAAAACAAACTGACGAGGTTCCTAAGATTACAGGGTGCCTAGAAAATTGATATAAGTGATGTGCATATGAACATAATTTGGTAAAGTGGCCGGAGCGTGAATCTGACCACAAACCATTACATAATGTGGAGATAACGAGTGGGGCTATACTCTTAAGCCTATACATGAGTGTAGTGAGCATTTAAATGGCCGATTTTGTGCGTTCGTACGCTGGGTAGTTTAAAGGGCCGCAACATAGAAGCAACGCCGTCGGATAAAGGTTACTTAATGCTCTGTACACAGCTGCAGGCACATAACTTATGTAATTCGTTTTTTCTGCCTCAGTTCAGAACAGGTCACAGTGATAATTTCAGTAACTTTTAACGTACAAATTTTTTACCTGTTTTAAGTAACTCTGGTTAAGGGTCAGGAATATTATTATGTATATGGCCATTTTTATTTGTACGATGTCAGGTCCTGAATGAGATTTGGACGTTTCAAATTCTTACACTGTATTTGTGTGGGTAATGTAATTAAAATCCAAAATGCAGTCTGTAAATATATTATTTTAATATTATTCTCTCTATAGCTGGGTCTTCCAAATTTTTGTTATTCTAAATAAACAAATTAAGTTCTAACTTTATGCCACAAAATGAATGATTCAACTTTCCTTATTTTTGGACTTAAAAATTCTGTAGTCATATTTCACGTGTAAATAATGACAAGATATTAATTAATTATATCAGAAATTGCAAAATTTTAATCTTGCATCTAGTGATTATTTTTGAGGTTAAAAACGTCTATGCTCTCTTCTTAGGCATACGTTATCTTTTCAGGAGTTTAGAAAATTATGAACTAACCAATCAAGAAAAATAATGGATATGAATTCTTCATCAGAAAATTTCAACTGCAAAATTTTTAATGAATTTATTTTTGTGCAAAAAAACCTCACCAACTTTTCCAAAAATCCCGCTTTGTCCCGTGTTGTAGCGAAAAAAATTGAGTGTGAAAATAAAAATAGTATAATTAATATCCATTTTAATATTATCATTTCATATACACATATTCCCTTTCATGTATTCTTTTCAAATATATTACTTCAGTTCCTTATGTGTCATGTGTGCCTCATGACCGCCAGTTCCATCCTGGACGTGATCAACTACATTCAGTATCGTTACCGGTTAGGTGTGATGACGTGTCACCCGGTAATTGGTTATCGATATTTTGCAATAAATTTGCACACAAGTTTCATGAAGCGGAATATTCTTAATATTGTCGACACTGAAAATAAGTGATAAATATATAATTTTAATATAATCTCTTATTATTATCCACAATGACTCAGTAGAAATAACCAATAAGATGCAACCTTGTAACAGAATTTACTATTCCACCGTTCATTGACAGCTCAACATGTTTCGAGAGGCATACCGCTCATCATCAGGAGCTCTAACTGTATTTACAGCCTCTGGTTTAATACGCATGTGGTGACCCCACTCAGACTTGACTACGGCCGGTCACCACATGCGTATTTAAACCAGAGGCTGCGAATACAGTTATAGTTCCTGATGATGAGCGGTATGCCGTTCGAAACGTGTTGAGCTGTCAATGAACGGTGGAATAATAAATTCTGTTACAAGGTTGCATCTTGTTGGTTATTTCTACTGAGTCATACTGCGATGCATGAATACATGAATATTAAAATTATCCTGGATATTTGTTAAAAACGATGGATATCTTGCCCAGTTGATTCAAGTCCGAAAGAAGGCTCTGCACATGCACTGTGTGATACCGCTTTCTGATGTTCCGTTATGCAACCCTTACAGCACACTGTTGTAACGAAAATTATCTAACATTTCTAAAGAGTTCTTCGAAGGATCTGGAACAGCTGACATCACACTACACAACAAAAGCACTTTTCTTTCCAACACACACACACACACAATAAACACTGTGTGTACAGAAGTGGGAAATTTTTACTATTTTTGAATACAATAAAACGGATAAAGTAATAAAGAAGAAACTACAATCCAATAAGCATAATTAACTAAAGAATATCAATACAACTCTCTGTCACGTTTAAAATATAATTTTATTATTATAATAAGATACATCGGTACATGTGTATGTTTGAATATTCTTGTATTCATATCACACATATATACATACATGTTTATACATTAATATGTGACAAATTTGTATTTATTGCCGAGTACGTTCTGATGTCAATAAACTGAAGAAACATATAAAGCAAGTTATGTGATGGAAATTTACTTTAAAATATTCATTTGTCTGCAAGTGTAGGCTGTGTACTTTACAGGTGTTGTGACATGCAAACTGCTTCGGGAATCTGATAGAGACAAAAACAAACATCAGCATTTGTGGACAAATAGTATAACAGAAAAACCCGTAAAAACGTAATGAATATATTGACTTTAAGTTCCGCTTTCATAATGTCCTAAAAATTTTCTTTTGCAACATAAAGTGAAACCCAATATGTTTAAAAGGTATTTTATTGCAGGAATTAATATGAAGTCGTATTTAAATACAATTAATATGACATTGAATATATTTAAATTTCACAACTTATCGTGCTTTGCCTTAGAGTCAGGGTTAAAAATTGTCATTAAGCTAATTTAAATCACAAAATTCTCTTTGCTATGTATAGCGTAATTGTAACTGAAGAAAATAAAGAATGTTATTACAAACTCAATTTCTTCTTCTAAGTTCTAGATAAGTAGAGGAGGAATTTGTTTTGCAAAAGCATGTTAAGTAGCGTTTGAGATGCTGTCTGATCGGAGAACTGGTACAGAACAGAGCTACAGGATTGAGATAGGAATTAATTAAAAGGAAACGTGTTAAAATTAGATTTTGCATTCCAGAATTCGAATGCGAAATCATAGCTCTAAATGTCATGTAATAAACTTGAGTACTTCGGGTCCAAATAATGTAAGTCAAGAAGACGTGATAAGGCACATAGCTGATCAGAAAAACAACAGTCAGTCCCACCACAATTTTTGCAGTATTTCTGCGTATTTTCAAGTGAGGATTTTCTGTCCCCTCAAATATAGAACGGGAGCATTCCATAAGATGGCGGGCTGTCATGATGTATGTGAAGGCGATCATACAGAGAGGAAGTACACAGGATGCTAAGAGTTCAAAAATAACCACGCGTTTATAATATATTTTATCTACTATTACAGTATCTTTTGCACATTGATATCTTGACACAGCTGATGGTAAGGCGAATAATGCAGCCACAATCCACACTCCACAAATTGTAGCCACTGTCTCTCGCCATGTTGGTTTTGAAGAGACACGGACGTGGAAGGGTGTCACTGTTACTCTGTATCGCTGGATGCTAAGCAGAGCTACAGAGTACGCTGACAGACAGACTGACAGACGACGGCAAAATCGAAAGAACGTACACATAAACTCATCGGGTAGCAACGTGTCAGATATTCTGTTTGCACAAGCTTCGAAGAAAAGAAACGTTACAAAAATGATATCACTTATAGCCAAGTTAATGATGTACATATTGGGAACAGTTCGCATGTTCTTGTTGCATATGATAATGATGAGAAGGATGACATTGCCGGTTGTACCAAATATAAAGGGAAATGCATATACTGGTACTTCGTACTGCATTAAAGAATCAGAATTATATTCTTCATTACTCTCAGTATAATTATATCTTGAATTATTGTAGTCTCCATAATACTCTATATTACCCTCTAAGCACTGCCCATTCCCTAACACCCCCACCACATTCCCTCCACTTCTCTCGGTGTGTCACATATTACATCCCTTGTCCATATGTTACGATCCTTACACCATCTCCACACTTCCTTCAGCTGACAGTCACACTGTAGGGGGTTATCATATAGATACAGTGAGGACAGTTTTGGTAATGCTGTCAATATATTTATATCTACAGTCCTCAGATTGTTGTTGCTCAGGTCAAGCCATTTCAGTGCACTGACGTTTGCAAATGTTTCAACTGACACCGAACTGACATTGCAGCCTGATATAGTAAGACTTGACAAAGGAAGTGATTTGATGAAATTGCTGTCAGTTGGAATATGAAGGCCGGGATTGTTGTCTAAATATAAGCGTTCGAGGTTTGGTAACCCAGAGAAAGTATCTGGATGGAGGAACTGCAGTTTGTTTCCATTTAAATCTATAAATGTCAATTTAAACAGCCCACTGAACACATTTCTATCCAAGTGCTCTATTTTGTTACGCTGTAAGTTAAGATATACCAGACTGATAATATATTGAAATGTGCCTGGTATTATTTCACATATCTCGTTATAACATAAGGATAGGCGCATCAAATTTGTAAGCCCGTTGAATGCACCCAACTCTATTGTTCTGAGCCCACACCTTTCTAAATCCAATTCCTCCAGCTCAGTCAGTATAACAAAACTGTCCTTCTGCAACAACGGTATGTTGTAATCAAAAAGAAATATTTCTCGAAAGACTCTGAGATGGATTAAGTTAATATCTTTTAGTAACGTATCGTCGCATATGACGTTGTATCCTTCTCTGTCACACCGGCATCCCTCAGGACACAGTGTTGCCACATTTGCAGGCACGATCACCAGCCATAACCAGAATATCACAACAGGTAATGTTAACAGCAGTGACACCAACACCACAGTAAGTCTTGATGGCATGTCGAGCTGCTGTAATCTGCACAGAGAGAGACAGAGGAACTGATGTTACTCTGTTTGTTGTGAGGATTTGGGGAGGGCAATATAGAGAGGAACTGATACTGAATGATACTGTGTTTGTTGTGAGGGTCTGGGGAGGGCAATACAGAGACATTATGGAGGTTTGCAGTAAATTGTGATCCTGAAAAACTGGCTTAACAAAGAATACATGCATTTGGCAAGACGTATGTACATATATTTCTCTAAATTACACAAGTTTTCCCTCCCACCAATAATTATAATTTCACCGTAGTTGTGGGTTAATTGTTAAATGTCTGCTGTGTGACAGCTGGGGGTGCTGTGTGTCTTTGTGTTTGTTTACTGGCATGTTTTAAGACATTCCCTCTTTTGATTCACATTTTCATTATTTTGTTATATGTATGACATTTTATTTAAAATGTAGAATTACATCATATTATTCCGTTGTTTTGCTAAAGCAAACTACTGAGTTGAAGACACTGCCTATTGCCCATGACACACAACTTCACAACAGTCACCCTGTCATGTCTCAGACGGTCAGTCACAGCAGAGGCTCGTATAGGAACATGGGACCTTCAATTTGGCATTCGTTAAGCTACAAAATTTGCAATATAAATGGTTTCCTCCTGGTTCTTTGTATTCCCCAGTCACTAGTCTTACATCAATGCTACGTACTTACGCTTCATAATCTCACAATTCTCCACAGTCTTTAACTAAATCATATGTGTGTGTGTCTGTCTTAATAATATCAATAAAGAAACCAGTCAACAATTTGGTGTTTTTTATACAGAAATTTCCGCATTTCTATCTGGGTTTGAACATCTGTACGTCATTAGGTGGTCAGAGAGAATAATGGTACATATTTATACCGTTCTCAACATTCAAAGGAATTACCCCATCGGTTTTGTGGTGAAGTTAATTTGAAACTTTGTAGGAGAAAGTGAAGAGGTTTGAATCCTTCAAATTTATGTACTCTGTGAAGCAAAGATTGTGTCTGTCGTGCCTGTGTACACCGTGAAAACGTATGGGGGGATTAGTTATATACCTTCACTCATTCATAAACCGGCCTGCTTACCATCGCAGAAAAACCCGCTCTGACCCACATTTAAATGCTGTATGACAATTCAGTTTGCATTTTACAGTCAGCTCTGTGTACAGAGAGGAAACAAATAGATTCGTGTTGTTTAGGAAAATAATGACTGTGTGCTGTGGCAATTGTAGGAAACACATAAGTGCAGATTTTCTGGCAATAAGCTGTTTAATGATGAGTTTCTGGGCACATAACGTTTTATAAGTACTGTGATTCGCATATATAAGCTGGACAGTCTTGTGCTGTACCGTACGTTATGTGAGTGTGGTGAGTGTGGCTGTAATTGTGATTGTCAATGTGACTGTTGTTGTAACATGAAATATGAAAACGTTTGAAAAGACTGACAATAGTTGCTTTGAAGTATTCAAATACTTTTAAAAATTGAAAAAATTATTAACGAATCAAAATTGTACTCAGAAAGACTTTAGGAACACATTGAAATTAGGGAGTGCTGCTATCTTTTGGTGCAAAATGTTTTGTTTTCCAGTTTGCTATAATAATTTAAACATTAAGACACACACAATTATAATTTCCACTGTGGCCTTGTTTGGGTGTGAAACTTGGCCGCTCATACTGATATAGGAACGTAGGCTGAGGGTGTTTCAGAATAGGGTGCTGAGGAGAATATTTCAGCTTATGAAGGACGTGGTAACAGGGGAGTGGAGGAAGCTGCATAATGAACAGCTTAATGTTCTATATTGTGCACCAAATATTGTTAGGGTTATCAAATGGAGAAGAATGAGGTGGGCAGCGCATGTAGAGCGTATGTGGTGGAGGAGAGTAGTATAAAGTTAGAGGAGAGAGGTTTTTGGTGGGGAAACCTGAGTGAAAGGTTCCATTTAGGAGACCGAGGCATCGATGGGAGGATAATATTAAAATGGATCTTTAGGAAGTTGGGTGTGGCGTATGAACTGGATCAAGCTGACTTAGAATAGGGACAGTAGTTGAGAATTGTGAATGACGTAATGAAACTTCGGATTCCATAAATTGCGGTAAAATTTTTGAAGCGCTGCTAAACAGATTGCTTCTAAATGACTCTGCTCCATAGATTAAGATGTAAGTAAGTAACTGAGTAAGTAAGTATATTTTGTCTTATTTATAGCACCAGTAATTAAATAACCGTCTATTTATATGAACGATATTTTTAAACAGTAAAACTGATTTTAGTTTCGATATTTTAACTGTAGAGCAGTATTTGTTCAGCAGATATTTTTATGCGTAGTTTTTAAATGTAATTATTTGTTTAATTGTAAACTGGAATTTAAGAATATTGTGCTGAGGGAAATATTTGGTGGTGAGATGGAGAAGTTAACAGGAGGATGGAGAAAATTGCAATGAGTTCTAAGAGAATATGATTCATGGTGCAGGTGAGACATTTGGGAGACATGGGAATTGTCTACAAAGTTTTGCTTGAAAATGCAAAGGCAGTATGTAGTTGTAGATGAACCCTTTAAACCCCGAATTAAATCCCATCTTCTATTTGCTGGCATTATTAGCTCACCATTTTCTCCACGTTAGCAGGATAAGGGTTAAATCATTAACCCTTACGCTACTAATGTCATAAATATATGGAGCGTCTATTCTTGATGTTTCTAGATCACACACAACGACGCATCACAGTCGGTAGGACTCCTCTGGACGAGTGATCAGCTCGTCGCAGAGACCTCTACGTGACAACACATGACACTCACAACAGACAAATATCCATGCCCCCGGTGGGATTCGAACCCACGATTTCAGCAGGTGAGCGGCCT
>Ga0268261_10002723_pt1 | contig 12750 bp, 13 predicted proteins | sample TergutNc150P1_FD_190353 | JGI IMG/M metagenome (GOLD analysis project Ga0268261, IMG submission 190353) | Nasutitermes corniger P1 segment gut microbial community from laboratory colony in Florida, USA - Nc150 P1 (SPAdes) (version 2) | ecosystem: Host-associated > Arthropoda: Insects >... | reverse complement strand
CATAACATCTTCCCAATTCCTACATCCTTTATTGGTCATAACTTATAACTTTGTGATTTGCAGCGCATAAAAAATAAATCACGTATCATATTCCCCCTTAACGGAATCATGTCGTATCCATGTATATTTCTTATAGCATGTCATATACATGGTACGATGTGACGTGCAACGTTGGAATATGCAAAAGCAAATCGACGCTACGCGATACATCATACCATGTATGTGACAGGCTATAAGACATATACATGGATAGGACATGATTCCGTTAAGGGGGAATATGATTTTTGCAGAAATTATCAGTCTGCTGGTGGTGGAGACTAACCGCTACTACCACGACTACATAGACAGACTTGACGATGGACCGTCTCCTGAACCTGACGTTACTGAAGCCGAAATGTTTGTTTTTGGCATTGACAATACAGATGGGACATGGCGTAAGAGACAGGGTAACAGATTACTGGGAAACATTGGACCAGCTATACACACCTTTCTACAGCACTATTATGAAGCGGCGCCAATACCTTCACATCCTTAGTTACTTACATTTTACTGACAACAGGAATGAACCTGATAGGACAGACGAAAAGTATGACAGACTACGGAAGATACGAGACCTGTTTGAAATTCTAAATAGCACGTTTTCCAAATTTTACAACCCTTCCGAAAATCTGGCAATAGATGAAGTTATTATTTCCTTCAAAGGAAGGGTTGATTTCAAACAATATATACTACAGAAACGCAAGCGTTTCGGCATCAAAATTTTCAAACTTTGTGACCCGACTGGATACATGTATGACATGAAAGTGTACCTGGGGAAGGACAGACAGCGCACAGCACAGCACTTGAAAGCAACCCATGCGACAGTGACAGAACTGACGAGGAAGGTAGGACATGCCAACAAAATATACATGGACAATTTCTTTTCTTCCCCTGCATTATTTGATGACTTGGCCAAGAAACAGATATACGGTTGTGGCACTGGCAGAGTGAACAGGAGAGGCATGCCACAAGACCTAGCACCGAAGACAACAAAATTGAAAAGGGGGGACATTCATGTAAGGACCAGGGCTGACTTGACGGCAATAGTGCGGCGGGACAAGAGAGACACATACATGTTGACGAATATTCACAATGCCCCAGCGGAAGGTAATTTCTGCAATGAAGGAGGAACAGCCATAAAGCCGCAAATTGTGACTGAGTATAACCGTCATATGGGCTATGTGGATAAAGGTGACAGAATGGCCAACAGTTACTCCATAAGCCGTCGAACATTCAAGTGGACGAAAAAATTCTTTCATCTGTTAGACTTGGCCATTCTCAATAGCTATATTCTTCATTCCTCATGCCAGGGTAACAGAATTTCACACAGAGATTTTCCATTTACCCTCGTGAGGAATATGTTGGCGCATGCTGGGCCAGAAAGGGATGTACCACGGCCATTAGGTAGACCACCTAATGTTGAAAAGCATGTCGCTAGGCTCGAAGTGTGCGGCAGCAGACATTGGCCAGTCCCTTCTGAGACGCAGCTGAGGTGTCGTGTGTGTAATACCAGGGGTGTGACACGGAAAGTTTACATAAAGTGCCGTAAGTGTGGAATGGGTCTTTGCGTGAAAAAGACATGTTTGGAAGACTACCACACCAAGGCACATTTGTAGGATCATCTGGTGTGACCTCCCTAAGAAAAATTTGGGCGTCAAGCAGATATGTGAGTAAACGAAACTAGTTTTCCCATATTCCATAAAATTATTATGTATACTTAGGAACTAAAAATTATTACCAGTTTCTTGATCACACAAAGAAATATCTCTGCTTTGTTTCCCAAACGATGCCCTTTAATTCATTATTTAATCTTGTTTGGTTCCGGAAATATTAACGTTTTTTATAAACCATGTGCAAAAATTTAAATGCCTAGCGAAAATAATGTGGTACGCGAAGGTGGACTGTAGCCGTTTAAATACGGATGCCAAAGGGTTAAAGAGCGTCGCGCGACCTCTCAGAGGCGCACGCGTGCCCTCAACTTCGGTCCCGCTGCCTCACGCGGCGGACCCAGTGGTTTCAGTAGGCCGACCCTCAGTCAGGCGTGGTCCGGGATTGGAAATCCTAAGATCGCAATGATGAGCTCGCGTCCGGACTCGTGGTGAGTCGATTGCTAATTAGTTCTGTCCGTCGCATGTGACCCCGCCCGCGGGCTGAGGACCGCGGCGTGGCTATGGTGAGTTCTTTCGACCAGTTTGCCGGTCGGTCTTTGAGTGTCATGGTAGGGTCTGACCACCTTCCCGGTCTTCCACTGCCACACTAGGCTTTGACCAGTTTCCCGGGAGAACCACTACCCGGCCTTTCACTGCCACCATAGGCTTCGACCAGTTTGCCGGGAGGAACACTGCCCGGTCTTTCACTTCCGCACTAGGCTTCAACCAGTTTGCCGGGAAAGGCACGATCCGGTCTTTCACTGCCACACTAGGCTACGACTAGTTCGCCGTGGGGAGGCCTGCCCGGTCTTTTAGTGTCATTGGTTTCGTCCCACGTCCTCCCGAGGGTGAATTAGACCCTAAAAATCAGGCCGAGGACAACTGCGTCCAGAGATGCGAGAGGCGGTAGACGATACGGATCCCCGCCGATCTACTCAAACGAGGATCGCGCGCAGGCCGTGGGGCGTTCTCTAGAGTTTCAGAGAAGTTCTGAAATCCTATCGGCTTGTGAAGCAGAATACGGAGACCGCTAGGTGTGCTCGTACACTCCCGCGCTTCAAACCCTCTCCCAACCCCGATTTTTACACCTACATAAAATCTAGATTATCCCTTCCCCGGGGCGTACGCCAAGCCACGGGGAAACACCTCAGTCTGCGGTACGTCGCAGCCTGCCGGCGCGAGTCACGGCTGGCGTGTCGGCGTATCGCAGGCGTCAAGTGCTGCCGTCACTTAGTCCACGCTTGCACTCAACTGATCGCGCGCACTTGCACCACTCTTGCTCTCGCAGACTTGTCAATCCGACCGACCGGGCCCCGGCGGTTGCGGGGTGCGTTCCGTCCGCCCTGCACAAGTGCGCGATCAGTCGTGCTGGCGCGTCTCCCCACAGGAGACTGGCATCTCTAAACAGGAGCATGGGTCGTGCTTGTCCGCCGGCCACGCTGCTTTCCGGGCAATGCAAGGGGTCCGGCCGGCAAATATCACTGGGCTCGTGCTCGACCGGCAGGGTCGCGGCTTGCTGGCGAGGCGGACGGCAAGTCACCTGGTCCCGCCCTAGTCGAAGGCTGCGATGATGCTTCGATTTCAAACCTACATTATCCCACGGTCACTAATGGTTTTAACGAGGATAAAAGAAACGACGAAGCAAAGATAAAAAACCAACTGATTTCTGTCGCCGGTAGACGAAACACCGTGTTCAAAAGTATTCAGCGACTTCGGATATAGGAATGACGCAGGCAGTAAGAATGCTTGTCCGAACACCGTGACGAGGGAATCGCGTAAGAAAGTCGAAACATGTTAGATGGTTTATGTGGTGGGTTACGTTGGATTACGTTGTGTTTGGTTGGTTTTGGATAAGTTGGTGTCTAAACACCGTGAAGAAGGAATCGCGGAAGAAAATCGAAACACGTTAGTTTATGTTGGGGTTGCTTAGGTTGGATTACGTTGTGTTTGGTTGGTATTGGGTAAGTTGGTGTCTCAACACCTTCAAGAAGGAATCGTTTCACTACCACGAGCCACCGGACTAAAGATTTCGCGCTCGCTTCACTACCACGCACCACCGAACTTCAAAAATTTCTAGCTCGCTTCACTACCAAGTGCCTCCGGACTTTGAAAATTTCGCGCTCCCTTCACTACCACGCGCCACCGGACTTTAAACATTTCGAGCTCGCTTCACTACCACGCGCCAGCGGACTTTGAAAATATCGAGCTCGCTTCACCACGCGCCACCGGACTTCGAAATTTTCTAGTCCGCCCTGCAACAGTGGTCAATATGTCGTGCTGGCGCGTCTCCCCCATAGTAGATTGGCATCTCTAAACAGACGCATGGGTCGTGCTAGTCCGCCTGCCACGCTGCTTGCCGGCCGATGCAGGGGGCCCGGCCGGCAAAAATCACTGGGCTCGTGCTCGACCGGCAGCGTTGCGGCTTGCGGGCGAGGCGGATGGCAAGGCCGGCAAATCACCTGGTCCCGTCCTAGTCGAAAGCTCCGATGATGGAGCGATATCAAGCCTACGTTAACGCAAGGTCACTAATGATTTTAACGACGATGATAAAAGAAACGACGAAGCAAAACTAAAAACCAAGTGATATCTGTCCCCGGTAGACGACACCGTGTTCGAAGGTATTCAGCGAGTTTCGATATAGGAATAACGCAGGCAGTAAGAATACTTGTCCGAACACTGTTAAGGAATCGCGAAAGAAAGTCGAAACATGTTAGACGGTTTATGTTGGCGTGGGTTAGGTTGGATTACGTTGTGTTCGGTTGGATTTGGGTATGTTGGTGTCTCAAAACTGCGAAGAAAGAATTGCGGGAGTAGAAACATGTTTGTTTATGTTGGGGTTGCTTAAGTAGGATGAAATTGTTTGGTTGGTTTTGGGTAAGTTGGTGTCTGAACACCGTAAAGGAATGGCAAGATAATGTCAAAACATGTGATTTGTTAGGGCGGGTTAGGTTGGATTACGGGGTGTTTGGATGGTTTGGGATGTTTCTGTCTGAATACCGTGAAGGAATCGCGAAAGAAAGTCGAAACATGTTGGATGGTTTGTTAGGGTGGGTTAGGTTGGATTACGTTGTGTTTGGTTGGTTTTGGGTAAGTTGGTGTCGCAACACCGTGAAGAAGAAACTGCGAAAGAAAATCGAAACATGTTAATTTCTTTTAGGGTTGTTTAGGTTGTATTGCGTTGTGTTTGGTTGGTTTTGGGTAAGTTGGTGTCTGAACACCGTAAAGGAATCGCGAAAGCCGAAACATGTTAGATGATTTGTGTCAGGGCGGGTTCTATTGGATTACGTGGTGTTTGGTTAGTTTGGGATAAGTTGGTGACCGAACACCGCGAGGAAGGAGTCGCGAAAGAAAGTCGAAACATGTTAAATGGTTCACGTTAGAATGTGTCGCGTTGGAGTAGGTATAATTTGTGTCTGAACACCGTGAGGAAAAAATTAGATTGAAACATGTTAAATGTTTTGTCTGGGATATGTTGAGGTACTATGGGTTAGATAAAGATAGTTTGGCTTGAGTTGGGGTGCGTAAAGTTGGGTGGAATTTGGTTATGTCGGGTTTGTTTGGGTAGGGTTATGGTACGATAGGTTTGATTATCTTAGTTTGGGTTAGGTTAGGTTGGGTTGGGGTTGGGTTGAGTTAGGTTAGATTGGGTTAGGTTAGGTTCGGTTGAGTTAGTGTACGCGCATGAACCACTACCACGCGCAGCCGGACTTGGAAATATTTCGCTTTCCCTCCACTACCATGCGGCACCGGACTTCCAAAATTTCGCGTTGGATCCATTACCACCCGGCGCCGGATTTAAAAAATGTGGTCCCAGTCCACAGGGGGATCAAAATAACCTGCCTCATTATGGCCTAATCCCTGCTTACGTTCCCAACTGTTGGGGTACACTGCTTCGCCATGATAGAAATTGCCGACTTCAAAGGATCAAAAAGCGATTTCGCTACTAAATCTAGGCAGCCACAAGCCAGTTATCTCTGTGCTAACTTTTCTAACGCTTATTTCTGGAAACATTCAGGGCCAAAAGGATCTATATTCCGTGCTTTCAAGTCCCTAAGTCAACTAAACAATGGGATTCGAGCCAGCTTGGCGACGGCACTGCCTCCACACGGATCGCTCGCGGGGGCGACAAGCGAATCCCCCAACGATTTCCGCGCTACACGTGCGGACCATCGCCCTACGCCGAGCTGGACTTATTTCATGCGTGTCACTTCGGTTGCAGTGTTGGCGGGGGCGCGGCCTCCACACGGACCGCTCGCAGGGGCGACAAGCGAAGCCCCAAGCGATTTCCGCGCTACGCGTGTGGACCATCGCCCTACGGAAGCATGCAGTTTTATTGATCAGTTTGCCGAGGTAGACCTGCCTGGTCTTTTAGTGTCTCGTTCAAGCCGGCCGTCGGAGGGAGCGTCGACGGCGGCGCGGTCGTATTCTTAAAGAGCGTCGCGCGACCTGAGAGGCGAAAGCGTGCCCTCAACTTCGGGCCCACTGCCTCACGCGGCGGGCCCAGTGGTTTCAGAAGGCTGACCCTCAGTCAGGCTCAGATTCGAGCCAGCTTGGCGACGGCACGGTCTCCACACCGACTGCTCGCGGGGGCGACAAGCAAAGCCCCCAGCGATTTCCGCGCTACACGTGCGGACAATCGCCCTACGTCAGCATTCAGAGTTTTATCGATCAGTTTGCCGGGGTTGGCATGCCCGGTCTTTTAGTGTCTTTCGTTCAAGCCGGCCGCCGGAGGGAGCGTCCGTCCACGGCGGCGCGGTCGTATTCTTAAAGATCGCAGCGCGACCTCAGAAGCGCACGCGTGCCTTCAACTTCGGGCCCGCTGCCTCACGCGGCGGGCCCAGTGGTTCCAGAAGGCCGACGCTCAGTCAGGGTCAGATTCGAGCCAGTTTGGTGACGGACTTTCTTTCGCAATTCATTCCCACGGTGTTCAGACACCATCCTACCTAAACCAACCAAATACAACGTACTCCAACCAACCCACCCTAACATAAACCATCTAACATGTTGCGCCTTTCTTTCGCAATTCCTTCCTCACGGTGTTTAGACATCAACTTATCCCAAACCAACCAATCACAATGTAATCCAACCTAACATAAACTAACATGTTTCCACTTACTTTCGCAATTCCTTCCTCGCGGTGTTCAGACACGACTTATCCCAAACCAACTTAATGTAATCCAACCTAACCCATCCTAACAATCCATCTAACATGTTTCGACTTTCTTTCGCAATTCGTTCCTCTTGGTGTTCAGACAGCTACTTATCCACAACAACCACACACAACGTAATCATACCTGACCCAACATAACATAATCCATCTAACCTGTTTCTTTTTCTCGCAATTCCCTCTTCACGGTGTTTAGACACCTAATTACCCAAAACCATTCAAACACAACGTAGTACAACCTGACCCAGCCTAACATAAACCATCTAACATGTTTCGACATTCGTTCGTGATAGCTTCTTCACGGTGTTGACATCATATTATCCTAAACCAACGTAATCCATCCTAACCCACCCCAACATAAACCATCTGACATGTTTCGACTTTATTTCGCGATTCCTTCACGATGTTCAGACAAGCTTCCTTTCTGCCTTCGTTATTCCTATATCCAACCTCGCTGAATATCTTCGAACACGGTGTTTCCTCTATTGGCCATAAATGTAACTGTTTTTCTTCATTTTTGCTTCGCTGTCTCTTATCATTATTCTTAAGCAGTCATTAAGTGACCCCGCATTAATGTTGGCTTGATATCGTAGCATCATTGCACCTTTCGACTAAAGCGGAAGCCGGTGTCTCTTGCCGGAGTGCCCTCCGCCTCGCCCGGCAAGCTGCGTCGCTGCCGGACGAGCACGACCCCAGAGATTTTTGTCGGCCAGCACCCCTGCGTCGCCCGGTAAGCAGCGTGGCCGTTGAAAGAGCACGACCCCGGTCAGCACACTCGTTCGCCAGCGACGCTGCCTAACGGCCGATGCAGGTGGCACGGCCGGCAAGATCCACTGGGTTCGCCGTAGTCGAAAGCCAAAGTCAAACCTAAACCAAACCTAAAACCAACAAAACCTCACCACAATCCAAAGCCTAACCCAACTCAACTCTAAACCTACCACTAACCCAAACTAACGCAAACCAAGACATACCAAAACCCAAATCCAACTCCAACCCAACTAACAAACCAATCATTTAACATATTTCGATTATCTTTCGCAATTCCTTCCTCACGGCGTTTAGACACCAACGTATCTCAAACAAACGTAACAGAATTTAATCCAATGTAACCAACACTAACATAAGCCAAACATATAACGTTTGGACTTTTTCGCAATTCCTTCTTCACGGCGTGGACAAACTTTCTTACAGCCTGCGATATTCCTTCTTCCAACCTGGCTGAATGCCTTCGAGCACGGTGTTTCATCTACTTACTTTTAGCATTCTTTTAGCAGCCGTTCAGTGGCCGTGCATTAATGCTGCCAAACACAAACCATTCGCTAAACCAACCTTACCATAAACCAACTTCCTCCTAACCCAACCTAATCTAACCTTAACCCAACCCAAACCCAACCCAACCTAACACTTCTCAAACTAACCCAACCCAACCTAACACTTATCAAACTAACCCAACCCAACCTGACAACACAATTCAACGTACCCCATACTAACTCAAACTGAATCAAACCTATCCTACCACAACCCAACCCAAACAAACCCAACATAACGAAACCCAGCGCGAACTAACCCCACCCACCCTTACGCAACCAAACTCAACCCAAACTATCTTTATCTAACCCATAGTACCTCAACATATCCCACACAAACCATTTAATATTGTCGATCCACTTTCGCAATTCCTTCCTCACGGTGTTCAGACACAAATTATACCAAACCCAATGTGACACCCCAATATGAACAACCGTCTAACACGTTTCGCCTTTTTTCGCAATTCCTTCCTCATGGTGTTGACACCAACTTACCCAAACCCAACCAAACACAACGTAATCCAACCTAACCCACCCTAACATAAACCATCTAGCATGTTTCGACCTTCTTTCGCGATTCCTTCTTAGCGGTGTTCAGACACCAACTTATCCCAAACCAACCAAACACCACGTAATCCAACCTAACCCGCCGTAACACAAATTATCTAAGATGTTTCGACTTTCTCTCGCGATTCCTTCTTCACGGTGTTCAGACACCAACTTACCCAAAACTAACCAAACGCAACGTAATCCAACCTAAACAACCCCTACATTAACATGTTTAAACTTTCTTCCACAATTCCTTCTTCGCGGTGTCGAGAAACCAACTTAACTGAAACCAACGTAATCCACCCTAACCCACCCCAACATAAACCACCTAATATGTTTCGACTTTCTTTCGCGATTCCTTCTTCACGGTGTTCGGACAAGCTTTCTTATTCCCTGTGTTATTCCTATATCAACCCTCGCTGAATACCTTCGAACACGGTGTTTCGTCTACTGGCGACAGATATCACTTTGTTTTTTATTTTTGCTTCGTCGTTTATTTTATCGTTGTCATTAAGCGACCGTGCGTTACTGTTGGCTTGATATCGCAGTGCACCTTTCGACTAGGGCGGAAGCCAGTGTCTCTTGCCTGGGTGCCCTCCACCTCGCCTGGCGAGGATCAGGCTGTACAATCTTCAGGATCGGCCTGTATAATATTCAGGATAAGCCTCTATGAACTTCACTGTATTGCTGGATAAATTTCTCTATTACCCTGTGCATACTTCAATATGTCTGCATAAATTTATCAACCTGTGTAAAATTCAGTTAAACTATGCATAAATTTCAATATTACTTTATAAACTTCAGTATCAGGCGGTATAATCTTAAGTATCACCCTGTACATACTTCAGTAACAGCCTGGAAACACTTCACCATCAAGGTTGTTAACCCTTTAAAGACGAAGCGCAGATGGCTTTATGTAAAAACCCAGTTCGTACCGCGCAGTAAACACTTTTCATGTCGGTTATAAAAACCAATCAGTTTATGCTGTAAGTGGCACAAGTCGCTGTTTGTTCTCAGATAAATACAAAACACATAAATACAGTGTGGGCAGAGCATATAATTGTTGAATGTTAAACTGCTGGTGCATCACGTGACCAGTACACTTTAAAAGGTTAAATCACAATCAGCCTGTATATAAATTTCATAATCCCCTGCATAAACTTCATAATAACTGTATATAGTGCAGTATGTCTTATAAGCTTTAGTGTCACCCTCCACAAACTTCACTACCACAGTGCAAACTTCAGAATTGCTCTGCATAAACTTCAGTATATCCCAGTGTAAACATTGGCATAAATCCGCATAAATTTCAGTATCACCATGTGTACGTTTCTGTATAAATGTGTGTAAAATTCTTCACCTTCTATAGAGTATCAATCAGCCTGTATAAATTTAATATCATCCTGCAGAAACAGTATTACTCTGTATAAACTTTAGTATAGCTTGACTAACTTTGGTATCAAAAAGTGTCATCTGCAGAGCATCTCTCTAAGGTAGGTTGGTAGACCTCTTACACTGGGCTGTAACCCATCTGTCTACTTGAATTTGCATCTGTACAGCATGACTGGAGACCTTAAAGTGATGTGTATTCTTACATATTCTGTAACATGTTTAACATGACTGCTCATGAGCACCAAACCATTATAGTCCGCAATCTGATTTGTGACCAGAAATGGTATAAATTTTTAAAATTTACAGCACGATAAATTACCAATTTTTTGGAATGTTTAATCTAGTCTGCCAGTGACCGATGTTTTCAAAAAAAAGAAAACTTTTTTCTGGGCAAGATTCTTTGACAAGTTGTAAAATTAGCTACCATACTCTATAGGGTGCCACAGCCAATTTGTCAGTAATATTCACATTCACCACCAAAAGAACCTCACATCTTGCATTACAGATGGCAGGTCCGTTAGAGTCTGGTAAAGTCAGAAGTTGTCAAGAGGGCGTAAGTGTTTGTCAGCCATATAACATAACATGTAGACATTAAGGAGCATGTCATGTGGGATGCATCTAAAATAAGCAAAATTTGTGAAAAAGTACAACACCAAATAGTTTATTGTGGTTATATGAGGAAACTTGTTAAGCAATTGACCAATAAGGAATGGAAAACAGGATGTTACACACTGTCTATTTTGTCAACAACGTTAATAAAACTGCTGTCTACATGTTACTTACCTTCAAAGACACATGCATCTTGATAAATTATTGGCACAGAATAATGACTTAAGTTTCACTGATTTTACTTACTTTACACCAAGCGTTTAAAATTTTCTGTAGCAAAGATGGGTTTAGGCAAAGGGTATATTTCTACTTCAATATCCAAATTATTTATGAAGTATTACAAACTTGCAGAATCTTGTATACCAGTGGGTCTCAAGTCGATGCGACAAAACTCCTGCTGGTCTACAGTGTATTTTAGAGGTTCACAAATTCCACATAGTGTAATATTACACATACAGACACTCCCTTCTGACACAACTTCAAGGTATACAACTTCAGACCCATGCATTTCCAAAAACTTAGATTGTTAAAATGCGTGCCAATTTTTCCCTTATGGGGGAATAAACATGCAGTGAGGCAGTGGTGTTGGAGGAATACCCCCCCCCCCAGGAGTTAAGCAACCCGATATACAAACTTGATCTTATGTATACTGGCCCATAAATTTGCTTACATTATTTCCACTGACATTTATTGTACCCACAACAAATTTTTTTGGTTTTAACACAATTGCAATTTGTTTAATACATCAATTGACATTTATGGGATTAACTATATATGTATGTACACCATGTAAATTAATTTTTGTACAAGTATCCCCCGCTACAGTGCAGTTCACATAGCACTGTTACTTTATAGTGCTCTTACCTGCTTTTCTTTTGCTCTGATCACAAGTGTTACTTGGTTGAAATTGTCTATGGGTACTGTCACTTGTGTTTACCGCAACTGCTGTGTGTTCAGTGACAGCTGACAACAGCTGGTTACCATTAACAGCTTCTCAAGTTTAGTGTGGGGATTATCATACTTCCCAAGGAGGAATGTGAAAAACCACAAACACAACCATTACTGAGTTCTGTGTTTTCAGATGTGTTGTAAGTTCTCTCTTCTTGTGCATCTAGTGTGTCATAGTCATTTTTTATATTCTCTTGGTCATTATGGGTGAAATGTGCAAAATCACAAGCGTGATAAAAAGCCTTCTGTAAAGATGCTTAGGCAAAACCTGCCCTTAGCAGTACAGCTGAATGTCACTAGACATACTATAAAAAAGAATAACAGTCCCATGTTTGCTGCGCATTAGACACAGCAGGATCAACTGCGCAACCTATTTTGAAAAATGACAAAAAAGAAGAAATGTTGACAAATAGCATCTCATTTTAAATGCTTCACAATTAAACAGTATGCTGTGTACTACTAATCATAAACCTGACTTCAGCACTAAACATACCAGGCATTTGGAATTAATTACCACAGGCGTGTATGTCGCGAGTACCAATTATGATCTATGAACATTGATTCTCATGGGTAAAGTTCCTTCCTCCTTTTGTGCTGCTTCAGTGACACCAATTAACAGCACAACATTAGGGATGCCTACGTAATGACTGACTTGTACAAAATTGAAGTTACGAAATGTATGTGAAGTGGAACCCTTGTGCAAGTACAGAAGTGCTGATAATGTAACGCAAATGGAAGAAATTACTACTGAAAACAGGTAATTTTTCAGCTACTGTGCACTTTGTGTTCTACATATGTACTACCCTTCATGCCATTCGTGGTATACCTGGCCAAAGGTAAGGAAGAAAGCACAAATTTTGAAATCTGCAGCTGCAACCGTAACAAAATGAAAGGCCCATGGCTATGTTACAGTACCAAATTCCTGACACCATTTCCTATAATTTACTCAGCTGCTTTTAATTGCAAACTTTCAGTGGCTGTTGAAGCTGTCTCATACAAGATATTACATTATGAACAAACATTTTCTGACATAACAGTAATTATTTATATATATATATATATATATATATATATATATATATATATATAT
>Ga0268261_10002722_pt1 | contig 12750 bp, 3 predicted proteins | sample TergutNc150P1_FD_190353 | JGI IMG/M metagenome (GOLD analysis project Ga0268261, IMG submission 190353) | Nasutitermes corniger P1 segment gut microbial community from laboratory colony in Florida, USA - Nc150 P1 (SPAdes) (version 2) | ecosystem: Host-associated > Arthropoda: Insects > Digestive... | reverse complement strand
AAATGTAAATCAGTACGTGTCTTTGTACCTTAAGTTAGCAATTAATACAGAATTATGAATACATTAAGACTGTCTTGAGGAACCGCACGACACTGACAGGTCAGCACTGTACCGGTGTGCAGCTGTTAATTACTGTTGTACTGAGATGTACAGGAAATATTACCTGAATTCCAGTGTTAATTATGTCCTTCTGTACAGTTCACATTCAGCAGTCCAGCCCACAATAGACTGATCGTAGACAGCTGTGTAATGTGTGTGGCGAATTACGTAGATCGGCAGAGGGGAGACGGAAGTTGTGGTCTTATTGGTTTAATGATGATGTGCAGAGATGTCACTGAGAGAGAAACAGTTGAACCTGTGGGAAATTAAAAGAAAATGTAATCGAGTATAAATAGAAGCAGAACAGTTAAAGGAATAAAGAAAAATAACCACACCCAATAAACATGTATAATTGTAGAATATCACTAAAAATTTCAGCTTTTCCTCAACACAAACTTATTAATGTGAAGACAATACGTACATTAGCTCACGTGTGTACATGAATAAGTGACTGACTGGAAGTTATTGACGAATAAAGTCTGAACATGTCAATATAAACTGTATACATGTTGGCACTATAAGATAAAAATGTATTAAGAATTGTTTTTGGTTGTACGTGTAGACTGCATGTTATATAGGGGTTTTGTGTACTGAAAGTTTCTTAGAGATTATAAGAGATACAAAAAATCCTCAAAAATTCTGAAGAAAAATCAACAAAGATTAAAATGTTAGTGCGTAATAAATATGTTGAAATATTGTTCTCAAATTCCGCTTTAATAATATTCTAGTTAAATTGATATTTCAATAGCAATTATGAATGAGTAACTGTCAAATAGTATACCTGTCAATTTTAGTATATTTCATGAACTTGAAATTGTCTGTAAATGTAATAAACTATAACATTGAATGTATTTAAATTTGCACACATAAAGTGTGTTGTATTACAGCCACCCTATTTCCATTGTCCTTACTCTAAAAGGAAAGATAGAAATTAGTGTGAAATTTTAATTCTGTCATTTTCTGGTGTCGTTTATCCTGTTATTTTGTTTTGTGTCACAAAAACACATTAACAAACTAAGCTGTACCGTTAAACAAATCTCCGTCTGCTACATTCATGCAGTAACAGTAGCTGTTTTGTACTGCTGTTGTACTGTAAATTATATTAACATATTTTATTATAATTTCGCCCCGGACGGTCGGAAAGTAACTTGCTGTGTGACCGACAGTTCTGCTGTCTCAGTTCTGTACACCGACAGTCACAACACACCGTCACTGTATCATTCGCTGCACAGCTGATCGTGTCACAACGTGTTGATTAATGCTGAGTTTGTTGAAATTGGTTTATCTTGAAAAAGTGTAACGTGTACAAGGTAAGGTAAATGTAAATCAATCCCTGTACATGCCTGGACAATATCTGAGTGTTCCAGAATTTGAGTATCCCAGATTTAAAAATTGTCAGCAAATGAATGAAGGACGTTCAACAGCCCTAAGAACCAGTCGCCTTTACCCCCAAGGAAAATATTCCAGGTACTTATTTCTGTTAGATTCTGAGTCCAACTTTGGGTCTCAGTGCGACCGGAAATTTTATACCACTGAAGATTTCCAGTGACGTCATGGGGAACAAAACGGCAACCTTCCGGTTGTAGTGTAGTTCCTCAACCGTCTGAGATATGGTGTGACTAATTGTACAGAAGGAAAAGAAATTTATTGTCTTTTGTGCAATCGAAATAGGTATTCCAATTGTTTACAGTTTCTGTCATTAGCCTCTGCTTTCTGTCGCTGTCTGCAGGTCATATCCTACCTCACAACATTATAATTCATATAAAGACTATCGTCCCATGTAGGTATATTTCCTCCAAGTGGTGCCTTCGCTTTATGCATTCCGGCTAAACTTATATGGGCTTATTTCTTATTCGTCATGCGTGCAACATTTTTATTCCATCTCGCCCTCGATACAACCAACTGTGTTTAGACCCCCTGGTCTTTTGCTATTGGTTTTCCACACTTTTCGATTAAGAAATTGTAGTTAAATCTTCAACTGGTAGAATCCTTTTGGCGTTTGTCCTTTTGAAAAGAAAACACACACTGTCTGTCGAAAAGTCTGTAACCACTTACCCAGCAACGTAGCTTCATATAACAGAAGAAAGGTTAAGTTATTTATACCGCTGTGAAAACCTACAAACTCTCGTAACTTCATGAAAATTAGTCCTAATTAAATAGCTTATAAACTGTTAAAATTTTAACAGACAGTGCCACTGTACGTGTGATTTCCGGTAGTGTTCTAAACACCTACCGCTATATAGTAATATATATTGTAATTGGTTAATAGTCACTGGGGTTCAGCTTTACAATTTGATCATTTGTAATGGAATTAATTGGTAACTCATCCTGTGAGGGGTGTGACATAAGGATGTTTATAGGATGAGATGGACAACATAACACAAAACGTATCCTGGAAGAGGAACGTCCAGAGGATATACGAGGTTAACCTATCAAGCACTGTGTGGTCAGCTGGTGGGGCTGTGGCTTTTAGAGCTCTGTACTGAGGAAACTACAGTAGGATGGTGTGGATAGAACTGTCTGTCTGTCCGTATTACAACTGACAGACAAAACAAATCAGTAGTTACAAATTACAAACCAGTGGGCTATTTAGCAGGTATGCTGTTCAGCATCACATAGACATATGTACTGGGGATGTTTTGGTTGGACTGAGTTTAAGGTGGGGGGGGGGTGAACTCTCATTTCAGTGTTGTGCCGAGGTAAAGAACGAGTGGAGCCGTAACTGCACTGACGTTTAGAGGGATAGCTTTATCTTACTTATCTTGTCAGAACAGCACATCAGAATATGTTTCGAGGCCTGTAATGGACATATGTGGAGCTGTGCAGTTTGTTATGGACAGAAATACGAAGAGATGAAATAACATTTAAATTCATCTAAATTCAATATGCGAATACTTTCACATATTCCACTTATTATTAGCCACTCCTCCTACGAAATGTTGTCACCATTTAACGCTGTCGCTGTCGCAGCACAAACTGAAGCAACAAAAAACATAAATAAATATCGCTTAAAAAATATGTGCAAAAGGAATTTTATTCGAAAGACAATTTGCTTTTATGTAATGGTATACAGCAGTGGCTGGCATTTTGGTAACAAAAACGTATTAAACAAATCAATATGGGAAGAGTCAGTATGTCTTAAAAATTAAGGATGCCGTTTTTCTACACAGTACAGCATATAATTCACTTCCCATTTTCCCCTGTCTGGCACTGAATCCTTTTCTCTGAAGTTGCAATTTTTGTGACTGTGGCTACGTTTGCTATAACCTTCAGTCTCACATTGTAATATTGCACCACGTTTAAGGCTGACAGCAATATACTATTTACTTTGCATCTCGCGTCGTGTAAATCTCGCTGAATTATTTCGTCCTTACCCTCCTTCGTGCACTGGTGAAGTCTTCGGAGATAAAAGTGTAAAATGTGCACTGCAGTGGCCGTCAGTTTATCTGTCTTATTGCTGAATTTTCGCCCTCCTTTCCGTAATTTGTAACCCTGTCCCTTCAATACAACAGTTCACAAACGTACAAATATATAATTCATTTCTTTCAACTCAGTCGATAACCCACAACATTCACTGTATATACCAGTACACGCACTGCTGTCTTTACCTTCTGTACAAAACTACGGCACTGCGATAAATCTTCCCACTTGAGTCTCATCGAATTGCCAGCTATGATGATAGGTAAGCGTTGTTATTCTGCAGTGGCTGTTGTTTGAACAGTGTACATAAAATAAAGTGTGTGTGCTTTAGTTATAAGGTGAGAATCCACATAGAAGTAACTTCAGAGATTTTATTCAGAAGGTCTGTAAGCTGACACCAGTCTGTCTCCCAAAGTTTTCTGGTTCTTCTTTTGCAGGCTGATGTAACTGAACATAAGGTACCTCACACTTTCCTCCTAAAAATATTTATTTCAAATTTTACACTTATTTTGTGTATTTCTGTGTAATTCCTTCCGACTTGCGATATCAATAAAACTGCAAGACATTTGTGGCCAGTTAAAATGTTGTTACAGTTACAATTTGACACATTAATTTGCACATCTGTGATATTCTGCAATATTTCGCTTCCTACTGTCTTGGGAATTTAAGAAGTTTGAACATGCCGGACAGTGCTTCTTTACTGTCTGCAGTGTTAAATTACGCTGAAGTCTTGTAGTCTCTTCTAGCGTGTCAGTATTTTGTGGCTACAAGGACAGGGTGTCTTTAACCTCTGTTGGTGAAACGGGTAGCTCATAGGCGGTTGAATGTAACGCTTCATGGAAAAAAGCCAGAAACCTGTCCCACTCAGATGCACGGATAGACGTTTAAAATGAAAGTAATTCGGACCGGCAGCAGCTACATTGGGATTTGAAGTTCGGAAGATAAATGTTTCTGGCAGCTGCACAGGGCTGCTGATGCACCGAAATGTGGACCGAGCAGGGAAATTGTAATGGGGAAGGCAGAAGGCATTGCACTTAGCGCTGGAATTTGGTCATGATCATGCTAACTTTGTCGAAAGTATATTACCTAAAACAGTATTTTGTAGTATTGGCAATGCTTACAATTGGCAATACATCTATTCGAGGGCAGAATGTGGGATGCGATGCCAATTACAGATGAAGTATTTCATGTTCTGCGATTGCAGATTTCTTTGACGTGAAAGCTCCGAAATCATCTACGTGTAATTCTCCTGCAGCACTCATTGCGGAATTAGATATTTGCCACGAAATGTCCGTATCTGCCGAAATCCACACTCATATACAAGCAAGGAGCGAAGTTAATATTTACTACTTTAAAGATATCGAATCTGCCAAAAGATATTTTTACTGTAATGTTCTTGATTAGCACCAGAAATTTATGTAATTTATTTTTCAATATGTGCATCAATTATTTTAATTTATTTTGGAATCGCATATAATGACGTAAACGAACGATAAGCGTTTGCTTGTATCGAAAATAAGAACCAATAAAACTAACCAATTTCCAACTGCTCTACTGTCGTCCTTAATAAATTCCGTTCCTTCATTCACAAGACCAGTTCTGATAGCTGTTTACAGCCACCAGCACAATAACCAGTCTGTAACTTTCAGCTGTAAAATGGCTGCTATTTAACATTAATGCAATATTTCATCCCGTTCAATATGACAGCATGATGATGACAGAGCGGAGGTGAAGCTGTGACTTTGAAAATAGTGTATAGGCCACTTGGCTAAACTGCGAAAAGCGACTATTAGATTCGTCATATATCTGTCTGTCTGTCTGTTGTCCGCATGGAACAGCCCGATCCCCTATTGGACGGATATTTTTAAAGTTATATAATTGTGTATTTTTAAAAATCTGTCGAGAAAATTCACATTTCTTTAAAATCTGACAATATTAACCCGTATTTTGCACGAAGATCTTTGCACATTAAAAAACATCTGGTCGAGTTCTACTTAGAATGAGAAATATTTCACATAAAATTTGCGTCATTCTTGTCCAGACGGTCGTAGCTTTCGTCTTGATAACAGAATGATGATGATGATGATGATAGCAACAATCTGCTGATTGTTGAAGATTTCTCACGGTGACAGAAACAGCAGTGGTAAAGTGTTGTCTGTGGACACCGAGTGCGGGAAGTTCTCGGTGACAGCTGTCAGGACCAGTGCAGCAGTACTGCAGGACAAGTTGCATGGCCCCCTTATTCACCCGAACTTAAAACCATATATTTTTATATGTGGAGATACTTGATGCTGTGAATTTCGGCTACTCCTCTCTTGTTAGCGGCGGTTAATGTCAGAAGATGCACGACATGCCGGTGTTCACAAATGTGCACAAAATAAATGTAAACATTTGAAAAATTTGCCGCAACCTTAAACCTAACCACCTCATCAGTTGTTCCATTTCCTTTCGTATCTGTAAGACACTAAATATATTTCTTACCTTGGTAACTTATCCAAAGACAGTGGAATAGAATCCAAAGTATTGCTTGTTGATGTACAGGTTCCCCTCTGTAACCCTAGTAGAGTACTGCACAGTGATTTGCAAATCACAGCGCAGTCTCTGCTTCCCTCCCTCCTGTGTCAGAATGCTACTCTCGGTGGTTCTGACTGAAACTAAATGCAGCACCCAGCAGCAAGTTTATGAGCACTTGCAGCAATCTGGTGCAGTACAACGTGCCCTCGGCTCATCAGGAAGTAGCTACTTGACAGCTCCAACTTCCCATGAATTTACCGAATTGAAGGTCCCCAGCAAGCAACCCAGCTGCGCAGATGGTAGTGACACGTCAGAGCTAAATAACAGAAAATATAAGTGTAATTGTACTGTACAGTTCATTGGAACAACGCTGTAAACCATCATTATTGTAACTGGAATGTCACAGTCTTGTGTGAGACAGTGTCAACAAAGTGTTGCAGTCGGTCACACAACCACCGCCTCCACATTTCCACACGCCCCTCAGATAGATATCCAATCTCCACGGTACCAAGACACCATGTTCGAACGGACAACACGTTGGAGCCCAGTAGAGGAGCAAGATGTTGAACTGGGCGCACGAAAGCCAGAATAAAGTTACCCGCACATTCTCTAATAATGAAGCTAGAGAGAGAAGCGTTGATGATAACAACGATAACATTATAAGAGTGCATCCCAAAAGCAGGAAATTTAGACAGTTTAGTGTATAGGGAGAAGGTACTACGTCGATAGATAAGATGAGGGTCAATGTTGGGCAAACTCTTCTTACAGAATGACACTACACAGCTATCAGAAGACCTCACGACGAAACTCGTACGTCCGAATTTATGGGCGTTTTTATGGGCGTGGAAAAAGCAGATACACAACAGCAGTAAAGTTAGAATTGTTTGCAGTCTACCGTGTTAAGATGGAGAGCGAGAGATCTGAGTACTGGTTAAGTGACCGACTGGTGCTGAACATTGCATCTGACAGCGTGTTGTTGCGGACAGTGGCAGTGTGAATTACTGCCCACTGCACACATGTGGAATGATGTCCGGCAGCGAAGGATGCAGACAGTGCGGGAGTGGAGCAGCTTGAAGTTACGCAATTTCAAATTTAAAAAAATTGAAAATTAAAAAGTACACACAAAATTTTTAAACTCCCTTTGAATTTTTCCTTTCGAGAATGAAAACTTAATTAGACTAAAATATCGGAAGAATTCTACCGGATCCTAACACAGTGGTTTTGTTGCGACCGATTACGTTCCATTGTGCTGGAGTTCGGTTATCCACTGTGGTTCCTTGTACAGTACAGACAGACATACTTGGACTTATATTTACTATATATATACACACACATACATACATACACACACACTAACTCTGTCCAGCTTGCGTAAAATTCCACTTGCGCTGGACCCACCGGACCGCAACTAGACTTGCTGCTTGACCACATATACAAGAATACATTCCAAAATATGCAGATCACAATATATTTCCTTTCTACAGCTGCAGTAGCCTACCGATTTATTGTGACTGTAGCAACGTGACCACTCTACAGTTCAAGTACGAACAACAGCGTTACTGTGTGTCCTAGCTGAACAATGAACTGGGTTTAGATTTCTTATTGCAAAATTAACCAGCTGCATTCTGCATACATTTCCTGCCCCTCGCACTGGACCAATCAGCCTGTGTACACAATTCGGCCATGTCCGACACCTTTCATCACTTCGTAATCATGAAATTGCGTTCGTTGCTTCTGACCTAGACTGAATGTGGACCAGAAACTCACCAGGTTATTCGCAGGCCTTCTATTAATTCAACACACTCGCACCTGCCTGCGACGTGCACTTGGGGAAGGGAAAATACACTTCTTAACTTTATTAGTTCCCTAATCGTGACAAAATAAGCATTGTTACAGTAATTATATTACAATTTATTTTGGAACTACCGTCTTTGCACTTGTAATCACACTTTTGTTTCTTTCTTCACACAAAAATATCCGTTTTGGCAATTTTTTTAATTTATAGAAATGTGAAAAAATGATTGCTTTAAAAGAAATATACAGCGATAAGAATATATTGTGACCGTCAGAGTAAAAAGCCCAACCGGTGCAGCAGCGGACCGGCGGCGATATGTGGAAAACTTCGACACGGAGAATTTAAACAACTTAAAATGAGAGACCAGCAGGTGTACAGAAGATCTGACGGTGCACTGTACAAAACTTGAATATATATATATATGTATATGTGTATATATATATATATATATATATATATATATATTCGTATTCGGACATATATCCATACTTCACAGAACAGTTCAGAACAGCGATCAGTGTCCAGTCATCAACTCAAATTATATTCAACCTAAATAACACAGTTCAAATACTTTCACTTGCTGCATGAATGTTGCTAATTATACAAGAAACAAAATACCGATAACCATATAGCACTATATACACACTATATACAAACTATATACAAACACTACAATTTATATCAACATTTATCTTAGTGATATCCTACGTAATTGATACATTCCTACTAAATATACTGAATATATACTCCATATAGACCACACAAAAACCTAGAAAAAATAATTCTCTCATATGATGAAATGGATCTCATAAAACCTCGCACCAAAACTGACAGCCAGATACGCTCACAGCGCCTACCAAGCCGCCCAGTAAACACAATTCCCACAACCCCACATATAGTATTGGAAGTGCGATGATTGGTACTGAATTAAGTTCAGCACATGAGAAGGCATTTCCACCTGGCAACGTAATCACCTGCACACATCCATCAGTTTCAGTCTTTCCGTTTCACTGACGCAAGATCTTAAATGAAATGCCAGCCTGACCCTTCGCAGTACCTGTGTTGCCAGACTGCACGCCACTTCGCCACTTACCACTTCTACAGCTCGGTGTTCACTGTATTCACACCATCAGGTGCAACAACTGAACAGTCTGATGCACTTCTCCCATGAAGTGTAGCCATCAGCTGCTTACGGTTCTACCAATAAAATATTATTTTCTCAAGCAACATTAACCCGTTGCATTGATACTGACAGTTGATTCTGCGGCAACAAACATTGGTTTGAGTAAAATTGCGAAAGTTATTGAGCAACTGAGAGACTCTCCACTTTCCAGGACAGACTGTGCTGCAGTGATTTAGCTTAATAAAGGCCCGTTCCTTCTGATGGACAGCCCAGATACAACTCATGAGCCTGAGATAAAGAATACCAAATAGCTGCTTCTCAAGGTGACCTGTGAGCACTTAAACATTTCTGGGGTCATCCTGATTACACAAAATAAATAAAGAACAAACAAACAGACAGAAAGGTAAGGTACTTATAGTGTAATATTGAGGCACCTACGTTCAAAAATTGTTGCAGTGAAGAAGAAATAAATATTACTTATTCTCAGTTTGGGTCTGTGTTCTAAGTTATCCCTCACACAAAGCACATGCGCCATATTGCCATCTGTCCCCTGCCCCGCTCTACAGTATTTTCCCACATTATCTCATATACAACACAATTTTCGGAAAACCTTATTGAACATAAAATGTTTTGATTTTCTGTATAACTTTGAAACATTTCTCATTCTAAGGATAATTCAGACGGATATGATCACAACTGTATATTGGTCTTCGTGTAAAGTACCTGTTATTGTCTTCAGATTTGATCAAACTTGAATTATGTTGACAGATTTCCAAGAAGTATTCAAATACTTAATCCCACGAAAATCCATCCACTGGCGCACAATTGTTCCATGCGGACGGATGGACGAACACACAGGCATGACAAAGCAAATAGTCGTTTCTCACAAATTTTGGGAACGCGTCTAAAAACGGTAGGCATTAATGTTGTTGGTAGAAGGAGCACATTAGCAGTAGACATAATTATACAGCGACATGTTGAGAAGACATACACGGCATAAACGAAATAAAGCTAAGCGTCACAATGTTGAGTAGCCTGCACACAGTGTAATACTACCATCAATATATTACCGAACGTTGGTTAGCCCGCCAACAGCTCACGCAACGTCCTTATTACTGCTGCTGACTCAGTCCCACTCTGTGACGTAGACAAGTTTTGTGAGTTCTTTAAAGACGTGCAAACTGGTTTCGATGATGACGTACAGTACTTGGCCGAGCCTAACAGGAAGGACACGATCACTGACGTCATTAACAACTTTCTAGTGATGAGAAGGCAGCGCTGTGAATTCTGTAAATGTATGGCCAAATCTTTCCTTTGAACTTGACCTAGTCGCAGCAGTTCTCTGTAACACACTGCAAGCCGGCACATCTCCTGCGCACAATCTGGCACATTGTTAATTTTGGAACGTTATGTCTAAGTGGTCCCTTACACCAGACATTCGGTATACATTTCTATATGCCTTTGTCAGCCACCGTTTGTGCTACATGCTCCGCCTGTCACTCAGTTCGAATTATCTTTATATAATTGTGTTCACAGTACTCTTGTTCAGAACGCAATTACCCCGCTTTATTTCTGCGAGATTATCAAATTTGACACTTGCTGACCAAGGCCACCCTCCTTAAACTTTAAGAACCGTGCGTCCTATATATATATATATATATATATATATATATGACGGGCGTACCGCTACCCTACAGATGTTGCATTTTATATATAATTTTTGAACGAATATAAGTACTGAGTATTTTAAACATGCTGCACACTCTCCGTTTTTCTCTTCGAAATGTCGTTTATTTCGTAATGCTACCGCTTTGGTTCTTGTGTTATTAACATTTTACATACAGGGTGTGCTAAAATTTAAATGTAAAATTCGGTTGCCAAAAGGTTAAATAATACACATTCTGGAGTCCAATTTAGAACGTAGTAAAATAACTTTCAATTTCCAAATTGCTATCTATTTCAAAATTAAACGTTTTAACATGATTCCAGCTCCTTAAAAACAAGTTTTGCACGATAATGTATGTCCAGATTATTCTAACAGTCGGTAAATTGCAACAAACTGCGTACTGCCTGTGGCTCATAATGATAACATTACAAGTTCGAAACACGTCAATTTTTTTTTTCATTAACTGATGACAGTTTGTACACGCAGTGTCAGCTAACAACACACAGTCAGTTTCACCACTGTCAGCTTACAACACGCAGTCAGTTCCAAAACTGTCAGGTAACAACAACGGTAGGTTCCACCAATGTAAACTAACGATACACCGTCAGTTCCACCACTGTCAGCTTACAACACGCAGTCAGTTCTAACAATGTCAACTAACAACATACGGTCAGTTCCACCAGTGTCAGCTAGCAACTAAAGTCCTTTCTACCACTGTCAACTAACAACACACAGTCAGTTCCGCCACTGTCAACTAACAACACACCGTCAGTTCTACCACTGTCAGTTAACAACACACAGTCAATTCCACCACTTTCAGTTAACAACACGCAGTCATTTCCACCACTGTCAGCTAACAACACACCGTCACTTCCAACACTGTCAGCTAACAACACACCGTCACTTCCAACACTGTCAACTAACAACACACAGTCAATTCCACCACTTTCAGTTAGCAACACGCAGTCATTTCCACCACTGTCAGCTAACAACACACCGTCACTTCCAACACTGTCAGCTAATAACACACCGTCAGTCCCACCAGTGTCAGCTAAAACACAAGTCAGTTCTAACACTGTCAGCTAACAACACAAGTCAGTTCCACCAGTGTCAGCTAACAACATACCGTCAGTTCTAACAGTGTCAGCTAACAACAAATGTCAGTTCCACTAGTGTCAACTAACAACACACCGTCAGTTCCACCAGTGTCAACTAACAACACAAGTCAGTTCTACCAGTGTCACCTAACAACAAAATTTAGTAGCACTATTGTCAACTAACAACACACCGTCAGTTTCACCAGTGTCAGTTAACAACACACCGTCAGTTCCAATCCTGTCAGCTAACAACACACCGTCAGTTTCAACACTGTCAGCTAACAACACACCTTCAGTTCCAACACTGTCAACTAACAACTCACCGTCAGTTTCACCAGTGCCCTCAGAACATTTCATGACATTCCTTAAATGACAGCAAATACAGCCCATTCGAATCCAGTATACAGGATTTGATACCGTTTTTCATTTTGAACAATGTTCTTTGCACTTTAGCAGCACTATAACAACCGTTTGAATTGCACTGTGAAAGCGAGTCTGGAACAAAACTTTGTTACAGTATTGACGCATTTCAATTGTCATCAAACCTTTGTTTCATTCCTTTACCCACAGCAATATATCACGGTAAATTCTGTGCGTTCAGAGCACAAAACAACAAAAGAAAGAACCTGTACTTACCGTTAATCTTTCAGTGTAACTGGAATAGGCGAAACTGAAAAAGACAGACGCTTGGAACCTGTCCGCAGTGTGCAGTGCGCAGTGAGCAGGAAAACACAGAAATATTTAAACAAACGTCACTGCGTAAAACTTGTATGGACAAGATTTTAGAGAAGTTCAAGGACACCCGGTCAGTGTCAAGTTACAAAGTGTGCCTTCTGTACTGGATTCCATTGATATTACGTCAGCAGCAATGCTGGAAATTTGCGTCTGTCAGAAGGAAAGTTGACACAATGTGGTTCCGAAAATTTTGACGTCAAAATGCATCATTTAGCGAAAATTGAAACACGTCAGCTGCTTTATTACATTGCGAAATGTGTGGGGATGACCATGGACTGTGACTGGGGGATATGGAATGGGG
>Ga0268261_10002721_pt1 | contig 12752 bp, 9 predicted proteins | sample TergutNc150P1_FD_190353 | JGI IMG/M metagenome (GOLD analysis project Ga0268261, IMG submission 190353) | Nasutitermes corniger P1 segment gut microbial community from laboratory colony in Florida, USA - Nc150 P1 (SPAdes) (version 2) | ecosystem: Host-associated > Arthropoda: Insects > Digestive... | reverse complement strand
GGTGTACGAGCAGCCATGAAAACAAGACATTTAGAAGCAGATCAGTGGTTAAACAGAAAGGAATGGTGTTTGGGTTCCGGAAGACGGCGACAGCTGTCACAAGACCGGAAAGATAGATAGATAACATCTGTTTTGTAGAAATATTGATATACACTTCCTGAGGATGACCTATAAGAAAAGGTCGAAACATGTCGGAGTCCTGGAGTTTTAGTTGTAAAAACTTTGTATTGGAGTAATCAGTTTGTTGGTATAATCTTGAATTGTAACTGTTAGTGCACGGATATGAACTGTAAAACAGGTATGCCTTTTTTATCGTTCTGTTTGAGAAGGCCTGAAAAGCAGTAGGCTTTTACACTAACACTAAGAAATACGTGTATTTTTATTTTCACTTTTAACTTCGAAGTCGATATAATGACTGGGGTTCGGGTGTGATGATCGAGGAATCGAGGTTTGAATCGGGAAAGGACAGAATGTTGTTCTGTTGTCCGAAAGTGTCGATAGCGGCCGACCAGGGTTAAAGTGGCCAGGGCGTAAAGCCGACCGCTCACTTCTGTGTATGTCTCGTGGCGCGTACTGGGACGCAGACACCTCCTGTTTTCACCAAAGAAGTTGATGTGGTAAGGTTAAGAAATATGTTGATAATTCAATAAGAAATCCTTAAAACAGTCGCTGCAAAACAACACGGAAGAGTGGGTACATGTTTCAGTCACAATTGATCATCATCGGGCTATCACACGGTATTTACAAGAATGTAAATTGTAATGTATAACAATTCATTGTACGTATAACGTAACATTGAGGCGCGGTCGTGTAACCTCTATTGCAGTGGAAAAGCAATAAGTATTACATATTGTGAGTGTGTGTTTGTAGCCTCAGTTATGCGGCATGCAATGCGCATCCGCCATATTGTTATCTGTGGCCTCTCCCGCTCTACAATATTTTTTCCACATTTTCTCATAAACGGCGCAGTTTTCGAAAACAAGTTACTGGACACAAAGTGTGTGTTTTGGTTTTCTCTACAACTTTTATCTCAAACAGTTCTCAATCTGAGAAGAACTGAGCGGGATATGATTAAAAATGTGTATTGGTGTTCATGTAAAGTACCTGCTGTTCTCATCAGATTTTAATTAAACTTGAATTTTTTAAACAGATTTTCGAAAAATGACTCAAATATAAAATTTTATAAAAAACCGTCCATTGGGAGCCAAGATATTCCCTGCGGTCGAATACACAAAATACAATTCAAACATACAAAACAAGAAAACGAACATAAAATGAATATTCAAAAACATAAGCCCAGTAATAAAATAGTAAATGGAAGCAAACAATAATGACACACACAACGTACTGCACAGAACATACATACAGCTACGTAACTGTAAATCAATTATAATACACACATTTCACCCAAGATCATCAGTTCACTTCACTTCTCTACACTTCACTTCCCATTTTTCACTTCCCTGCACTTTCGCACGTTTCGTCACCACACTTCAAAAACCCTTCACTTCTCACTTGTAATTACTTTCCTAATCCTCTTTCTAAAAATGTGTGGCTTACAGGGGAAAGTCGCTAGTGCCTCTGCAGGCAGTCGGTTCCACAGTTGATTGTCCTATTTACAAAGCATTATTTACCGATATCTGAACAAGTCGCCTTGCTACATGTTTCGACCCTTCCCCGTCGTCTTCTCGCAAGTTCATTTACCAAAATTAAGTTGCACACGAAATGCAGTGCAACCCTGCCTTGTGATCCCAGGCTATTTAAAGTCTAAAACACGTGTCTGGGTGTCCTTAATGCTGACCCTTGCAGCCTTGTTGTCTCCAGATAATGTGTCCTTGTTGTGTTGAATCGGTACTGACCTAAGTGAAGTAACTGCAGTCTTCCTTGTATCTTGCCGCGGAGCTGTCAGAGAACACCCAAATATGTGAGATAAGCTCTTGCCAGTACGCACGGTACGCAGTGCTGTTAAAACACCGTACATAAAGTTTCTTTAACGTGGTTTGAATTCTCGTGCTCTTCATTTTCTCGAATTTCGCACCAAACTTTTCGTTTCCTTCGTCAGAGTCTTGTTCTTCCTTTAATGCTGTAGGTGTTATGCAAAGCAACCGTAGAAATGCGGAGCCTTGAACCGAGTGCGACTGCTTTCATAGGTACTTCATTAGCATAACGAACTCCCAGTTCGCCTTTACCAGTCTCCATTATAATGATGCCCACGTCTGCGTTTCTACGGAAAGCAACAGTTTTTATTGAATTTATAATTTATTTATCTAGGTCTTGAAAACAAGATACGAGGCTTTCCACGGCTTTAGCCCGTCATTGTGGTTTGTTTGTTAGGACCACACCCGTACCTAGTTTCCGAGTCGCATACTGTTCCTAGAAGATCTGCCCTGAAGATGGAAACAGCTGGTTCCACATTGGTGTTTCGATTAAATTGGTGTGCTTTTCAGAATCTGTTTGAATATGTTGCGTGATTTTATACAATAGCCGTGGGGCACCAAAAGATGATCTGTTTTCTGTTATCGGAGAAGGATCTGGTCTGAAGGTGTCGTCGGTACGTGCACCAGTCAACAGCTGTCCCCATTTTGTGTGTGTATGTGTGTTTGTGTTAGTTATACTGTAGGGAATGGAAGTGAATGTGGAAAGAAACTGAGAGTCTCAGGGCTACCATCCCCAATACTTACGATGACAGATCAAAACAACCGAGAATGTGGAGTATTTCAACTATTTTGGTAGCATGGCAACAATTGACTCACGATGTACAAGTGATATTAAATACAATATTGCCGTGTCAAAAGCAGCATTCAACAAGAAGGCTATTTTCACCAGCAAATTGGATATAAATTGAAGGAAGAAGCCAGTAAAGTGCTATATTTGGATCACAGCTGTGTGTGGTGCTGGGACTTGGACACTGCGGACAGTATATCAGAAATACCTGGAGAGTTTTGAAATGTGGTTCTGGAGAAGGATGGAGAAGATCAGTTGGATAGGTCGTGTGGGGAATGAAGTGTGACATGGAGTCAAGGAGGAGAGGAATATCCTACATACAGTAAAAATGAAGATGGCTAACTGGATTGGTCACATCTTGCGTAGGAACGTACTTATAGAACACGTTACTGAAGGAAAGGTAGAGGGGAGGATAGACGTGACGGGAAGACGAGGAAGAAGACGTAAGGAGCTAGTGGATGACCTTAAGGAAACAAGAATAGGTGGAAAGAGATAGCACTAGATCTCACTGTGGGGGAACTGTCTTTGGAAGGGGCTATGGAGCTGTCGTAAGACACACTGCGGAGTGAATGAATGAATGAAAATTAATTAATTAGCTTCACTCATACATGCTTGTCAAAACAGCGAATTTTCATGGTTAGTGTGAAGCATTTAACCCTGAGCGACAAAGGTTTAATCGTCACAGCGGAGTTAACATGGCCGCTCCGCGTTTCTTTTGCACCAGAGAAGAGTAGCATCCATAGGAAAGCATCGTGTATCAGGGGGACGGAAATGTGTCGCAGACTTTCGGCATCGTATGGGAACAGTGCTTTGCTGAAGAGTGGTGTGTTTGAATGGCGTGCAGTATCTAACAAGACAGGCAATGTATGTATGAACGTAATATTGAGGAGCGTTCGCGTAGTAACCTTTGCTGCCGTGGTAAAGCAGTATGTATTAAAGACGGACGGACATGACGAAGCTAATAGTCTCCTTTCACAATTTTGCGAAGGCGCTTAAATCGGTTTATAATTACCTCTAAAATGTGACAGAGTTCGAATATCTTGGGAGTGACATGAACAAACCGAGGTGCATTCGCAACGAAACAGGTGTGGTGATTAAGTCCGGTGAATGCCTGCAACCGTTCGGTCCGGAAGATTCGGTCATGTTTTCTGTTGCGAAATCTTAAAGACTAAAATGCAAATGATTGTAATTTTTTGCCGTTGTCTTTCACAACGAGGGGGGAGCAAAAGGGAGCGAGTTGCCTAGCGAAATATTTGGACTTGAGAGGGTGGAAGAAAGAGGGACTGGAGGTAATTGCATGACAAGGAATTTTATGATTTGTACACTTCACCAAATACTAGACCTCTCATATGGAGAAGATTGAACTGGGGGTGCATGTGGCTCCCATAAGAAGGAACAAAAGCGCGTAAACCGTTTTGATATGGTAACTTGAAGGAAAACGACTACACCGAAGGCCTTGACGTAGATGGGAGGATAATATTGAAAGGAATCCTAAGAAATATGTTGTAAGGGCGTGGAGTTATATCATGTGAGCCAGGGCAGAAATTCGTGTCGGTATGTTTCGAACACAGTAATGAAACTTCGGTGTTGCCTGAGGTGTGGGGAGTTTTTCGAGTAGGCGAGCCCCTGTTAACTTTCCAGCAGCGAATGTGCTTGGTATGTGTGGTCTGCATATTCTTTGGACGGAGTTGTACGTTACGTCCGAATGCAAACGGATCTTAGAACTACCGGAAATAGCCCCGATTGTGTTAATTACAACATAGGAAGGTTTTCATAGGTCTTCAGCGCTGTCACTATCATGTATAAAGAAACGGAATGACATTACGGTTTGGTTTGTCGGTGTGAAATACGTAAACACCAGTCTAGATCGGACGGGTAGTACCGCAGATCGGCAAGCGTCATACGCCATTTCTGAAATTTGTCCGTAGGCAGCTTCTTTGTTACTAACGCAGTTAAGCTGAAAGGTCAGAATTCTTCAGTTTTGGTGGTTATTGTGACGATGTAGACTATGGATGGGCGCAAAGGATTTGAGTCTCATTGACCTTTCGAGGAAAGCAGTTTGCAGGATGTGGACTGTGACGTTAGGTGGTTTGTGCTGCAGTAGAACATCTTGTAGCTCTGTATGTAGGCTATGAACTGAAAGGTACGTCGACTGAATTGGAGCATTTTTTCAAGGTGTGCATTCCTAAACTGCAGTGTCTGCATAGAAAACATAACAAATTGCGGTTCTCTGTTAGAACTGTCTGTGCTGTGTCCGCTGTCGAAACTGTTCACAGTACAGTATTTTAATTAATTGGTTAAAGGTCACACGTGCTTTTCCAATTCAGGTACTTATGAGGGCCCTATCTTAGGATAAGGGGACCGGGTCTTGAAGCTGGCGACTAACCTCTGTGTAGTGCCGAGGTTCATATTGAATGGAGGTGTACTCCAAACACCCTGTTTACCACACGGACAGTTTGAAGATGGCCTGTAGGGATATTCATGGTTGAATGCAAATCTACAGTACTGTTACTGACTGAATTGTTTGAATTTGACCTTAGCAGTGTTTTGCGCTGGGGAAAGCCGACCGTGCTTTACTTGTGACCAGTAACCGATGTATTCCAGTTAAAAATGTATTAAGCCGGTAGACGTTTTCGCTGTAAAGTATAAGGGACAGTCCGAGTGTAATGGCTGTTTTTTTTTTTTTTTTTTTTTTTTTTTTAATTTCATTCTGTTCACAAATTGGACAGAACTTCACCGCAGCATTGATGGAAGTCACAGTTATTTTTCGGTGTAGTCTCTACGTTTTGTCGACACTCTTCCATCTCTAAACAAGAGCATGTATTCCAGCCTGCTCTTCCTCTGCAGCCACCGGCGCACGGCGTGCTGCTGGCGTCATTGGCGTAATGGTGTTGAGTAGGCTTTTTTTTTAACGACCATAAATGTGATAATATGATGGCGCAAGGTCAGGACTGTAGACTGGATTCGGTGACACTACCCATCCAAAATTTGTGATGACCTCCGTGGGGCGCTGTGTTGTGTGCGGCCCCGTTGTCGGGGGGGGGGGGGGGGCATTGCTTGTGGGAGGAATTTGACTAAGGCGAGCCTTCAGACTTTGTAGTGTTTCCGTATAGCATTCGGAGTTCACCATCGTCTCCTGGCATCATTGTAGTGCAAGGGAGACTACTACTTGTTTTGTTGTGAAGTGCTGGTCCACCTGTTTCAGCTGATTTAATTCGTTTTTCCAGTAATCAGATGGTATTTCCATCCTCAGTAGCTTCAATATACACCGAGGAAACGTTCGTGAATGCAAGTTCGCGAATCACCTTTAGCAACGAAACACTTATCACTGCTCCTTGTTAACAGGCATTTCAGTTGCTGCCATTTTGGAATCAAATACCGTGCTGCTATCTGAGGACCAAAACAGGTGCGGTTAGTAAGGTACTAGTCGAGCGTGTTAAAGGTATCCACTGATATAGTGGCTGCTCCAATACAAGAGAATGTAGAGGAATATAAACAGAAGCATTTCTGTCAGTCGTTTGTCTGTGGCGCGGGCCGATATTGCAGCTGCAATAGAGCGTACATGGCCCTTAAACGACCAGCGGTGATGGCACCACCTGTAAACTGCAAGCCACAACTGAATAACTACACATTTCTCTTCGTATTGAACAGTAATTATTTCTGTAACCAGAATCAAGCCCTTGAATTTTGTTGTGGAGCACGAAATAAAAACTGGATGCTTAAATCCTTTGTAGATTGATTTTAGCCTTTAAAGGGTTGAGGATGTCGCAGTCCCGAAGGCGTAAGTTATCGAACTGTTGTAGTGGTAAACAGTACATCAAAGGTCAAAGAGCATCCAAAGACAGCAGTCGGATTGTGAGTGTGCTAAGTAGGTCGCCACAGCTGGAGCAAAGAGTGTATTGGAAGGAAGTTTGGACGAGATGGCAGTTTTTTAGTTTCAGCCATAGATTTTTAATGTCGAAATACAAATATCTGAAAGGCTATTAAAACTCTGCGTGAAAAGCTTGACACTCGAAAAGTGAAACTAGCTCACAAACCAACCAACCAACCAACCAACCAACCACCTCTGTGGATCAGAGTGCTTCCTGAGAAGACTTCAATTCCTTAGCTATTTAAGAGATCCCATACATTTTATGGAGCCCTACGGTTTATTATCGCGTTTACAGGTGCCTAACACTTGTCCTTATTCTGAGCCAGTTCAGTCGAATCCTTGGTCCCCCATCACACTTCCTGAAGATCCGTCGTAATATGATCCCACTACTCCTGGTTCTTCCAAGAGGTCTCTTTACATCAAGTCTCCCCACAAAAACCATGTATGCACCTCTCCTCTATATGTGTCACATGCCCAGCCCAGCTCATTCCTCTTGATTTGATCATCCAAATAATGTTTGGTGAGCAGTACAGATAATTAAGCTCCTTATTATGTAGTTTTCTCCGCTCCACTGTTATCTTGTCTCTCACAGGCCCAAATATCCCCCTAAGCACCCTATTCTCAAACACCCTCAGCATACGTTCCTCCCTCAGTGCGAGAGACCACGTTCCACACCCATACATAACAGCAGGCAAAATTGTAGTTCGTTGTATCTTTATATTTTTGGATAGTAACCTGGAAGACAAAATATTCTGCACGGAATGGTAGCAAGCATTCCCTGACCCCACTTTGCTGTTAATTTCTTCAGGAATGGTATTTTGATTTGTTATGGTTGTTCCCAAATATCTGAACTGTTCTGCCTTTTCAGAGGAGTTATTACCTATGTTTATGTTGTGATTTCTTCCTGCATGCTGGACAAGAGACTTGACCGACATGTTAAAACACAGTACAAAGAAACTCAAGAGTGTGTGAATGTAATGGCATCATTGGACTGTTGTCAGATTTACTGTATCAGGAAACTGGTGTTAGGCCTTTAAATTCTTTTTTTACTCGTATCAGCCGAGTGGTAAGTGTATGTAGCGCACGATTTAGTGTTAAATGAGACTGCAGTATGTCCACACCGTTTATTAGTGGCGTACTTTGAGTTCTGAGGATGAGCAATGTGTGTATCCCTAAACAGAACTGGGCCAGTGGTCTTTCTAAGGGAGATGATCGAGTTTTCTGGGAAATTTGGAAACTTACACAGTCTTCTCTTCAGGAAGGGCTAACCTTTGATGTGTACAGTTCGTCCCACTCATACTATACTTAGAATTGATTTCGATATTCGCGCATTGTGCTATGTGTATGTTATTTATGAAGTCCAGCCATTTAACGATTTTTTTTTCTGGAAAATACCCGTCTCGTACGAAAGTAGGCAGAATGCAGGTTTTGATATTGTTGCAAGGGGTGGTACGCATGCCAACCACTGTGCGTGAAGTATTAGAATCGCAGCGTGGGACGGAACGTTGACGCAATAATATAAAGTGGTATGGGGTAAAGAATTGGAACTGTGGACCATAGGTTAGAAAACTGATTTGACAAATGTTCAAATTAATGTGGCAGACCAACAAATGCACATTTATAAAATATGCTGTGTCTGTTGCCTATTACCTGCATACTTCGGTCGCTATTGCAAATACTGATAAAGTACAACAAACTGCCATATTGTATAAGTAAAACCACGAAATGTAATTCATAATGTATGACAAAGCATATGGTAGCATTTGCTGCTGTACTATATAAATTTTAATATTACTTTAGTGCACGGTTGTGGAAAATATGCAGCTGATTTAACCAGTATTCACCCTCATACAATATTCGCGTAATTAAGATACAAACTGAATATATTTCCACTAATTGCACTAATTCGTATATACATAGGCTACTCCAGCATGTTTCGACTATTATCTGCAGTCATCCTCAGGGAGTACTCACACGCAAGGGATATAAATTGGTCTCATTACATTGTAACTTCGACTACAGCAAATGGTAAAATAATCATTGTAAAGCGAACTACTGTAGCTGTATTCCCTGAGGATGGCTACGGATGGTCGAAACACGTTGTAGAAGCCTGTGTCTATAAGGATTAGTTCAGTTAGTTGGAAATGTATTCTCTTCAACAAATGTTGTCAAAATCGTCCGAAATCTTTTCCAGTGCAAGTGAAGCCGAGGACAATGTGCGAAATGTTATGCGTCCTTATGATATATATCAAAAAGGTGAAGGAATCCCTATAAAGGTCTGGACAGGCCCAGAGGGTTCCAGGAGCTTGAGGCTCCCAGATTTCATGACAGTCGACACATAAAGGTGGTAAGGTCAGCCCTACGCACCGGCCGCCTTTACCCACAGGAAATATTCCTGGTGCTCATTTCTATTAGAGGCTGAGTCGACCCCAGGCCCATGGTGCGGCCGGAAGGATTAGGTTAATTAAAAAATCCCAGTGGCACGAACGGAAGTCGAACCCGCGACCTTCCGGCTGGTACCGCAGTGCCTGAACCAACTGCACCGCCGCGTTTTTATGGTTTCTGATAGGTAGAGAGAATTTACTTTTGAAAGGCTATGCTAGGGGCAGCTTGATACGAAAACAGATCTTTGTTAATTCCTTTGTACAGCCTCTCCAGCATCCAACTCAGTAACGATGAGCTCTTCGATTCACCACGACTTCCGGTTCAGCAGAAACGTGATGTTCTCACAGTAGTTACATTTCGCTTAAACAGCGAGGTCGTTTTGTTTACCTCAGCGGATTGAGAGCAGAGTCAAAGTTAACTGTACGCAGATGTATTACTGTGTCGCTGGGTAAGTGGGTCCAGACGTCGCGATGGGTGTTGGTTTCTTTTTAAAGGGCAGTGGGGCAGGGGTTTTCTAAGCAGCGTGTCACCCTTAGCTTCAAGGGTTCTAGGTCCATGGAAGAGGACCTTGAACTCTTGAAGATGTAGGCGACACGTTTCGAAACGTCGGGAACTCGGGGACGCAGCGTCACGTCACAGAAGAAGGGGATTTCCCGGTACGTCCTCTGTAAACACTCAACACTCGCAAAAGAGCCATATAAGGTTAACATGTTAGTTCAGAAGTTGCTATACGTGCTTGAAGTCCGGCGGTGGATTGAAGTTGTGCAGAGATTCAGCTGAGTTGGACGATTTCGGACACACAAACGCTACCGGGCGAAGTCGCACCCGCGACTGATCTACTGTTTGTTGGTCTGCAATCGAAGAACGTTACCTGTTTTATGTATAGCGTGAATACAGACGATTTCAATAAAATCCTGTTAATGCGAGTATTTTAAATGTCCTTTCACGCTTTCCGTAAAACGGAACGTATCAGGGCTGAAATCATGGTGGTCTCAGTTGTCGTTCATGTATTCAAAAATTGCCAGCCTTGTATGAAATCCGGAAGCTCCGCGACCCTTTCACAAGACCCGCTACTGGTCGCGATATTGAGCTCGACATATCCAGTTTATATGATATATTTATTAACTGTAGTTGGGTTGTCACCCGGTGGCAGTACACATTTACACACAAACAATACATAGAACAACACAAATAACAAACGAACAACACAAATAACAAACGAACAACACAAATAACAACTAATGTGGAGGAGTGCGGGCCGTGCCCCGTCTTTGCGAGTTTTACCCTGGCATTTGCCTTACAACTGAGGAAAAAGCAAGGAAAAACCTCAGTCAGGGTAAGAAAAACTTCAGTCAGGTTAAGAAGAACCTCAGTCAGAGTACAGTATACATTTACCAAAAAACACACACACACACACACACACACGCACACACGCACACACACACATACATACACACATTACAAAACAATATAAAACCATCACATTACAAATTAAAACAAAATGTAATAGGAAAAGCAACACAATGGGGAAAAAGAACAGTACCTAGTTTCTGATGTTGTTAATCCACAGGTATAGCTTACCATTTTTAACAGGACCTTCACCTATATCCCACATTCTGCAGAGTTTGTCATTACCATAGTTATGAACATGAATGTTGAGACATTTAAGGCCTGTTGGAATCCAAGAATGTCTTCGTCCTTCTCTCGGCTTTGTCAGTGTGTCGTGCTGCCATCGGTTACGGAGACCCATTTGTTAGGTCTCTTTCAGTTTGTGCCAGTGATTTCGAATTATGCTATTTGCCTTTTCAGCTATATTTGTAACTCCGTGTATTTCTGTAATGTCAGGATGACCCTGTCGGTCTAATGTTGTGACTTTATGGGGCTGTGCCATAGTTGCATGTGATGTGATACCGCAGCTACCAGCTTATGTTATTACTGTCGTGTCTTATGATATGATCGTACCCGGTGTAACAGACGCCGTATATAATTCGAAGGTGCTGTAAAATAATTAATTATTTTCACAGTTCTGAGATACTGCTTGTACCCCCCCCCCCCTAAAGCCTTCCCCTAGAGATGCAAGGAAGCTGTCAGTTCTCCCCTCCGATATCGTGCAAACGTCTGTCTTTTGCTATGCATTGCTGCTTCGTCAGACTGCCGTGAGTTGGGGGTGTTTTGTGCGTGCAGCCCGAAGTGCAATTTAGGTGTCTGTGAGGGCGTTTCACCCTTCTGGTAATGCTCGTTGCTCCCCGCCATATTGCTTACCGTGAAGATCCTCTTGAAGTTCCATTATTGCCGGCAGGATAAGAAGTTAGTAGCTGTCGTATGGAGCTTCTTGACAAGCAACACGACTCTCAGCTCCGCCCACACTCTAACATTAACATCAATGCTTTTACTTGTATTAAGTCTGTCATTCACGTTAAACTGCGTAGGAGCTCTGTGGAAGACACCATATACCACTTACTGCAACATTAAGAACGGCGATGAGGCAGTAAAAAACAATCACAATTATATTGTTGCATTTTTTGCTACATATTTCGGCTTTTGTGGAAACCCATTATCAGAAAACTAAAAAATTCGTAAATAAACTGAATACGATCCGTTAAAATAATGTCCCCCCCCCATATAGCTGAAATATCGAGATTACAAAGTCGGAGAGTTGTGTTAGCCGAAACTAGGTAAATATTGAGTGTGTGTGTATTGATACATATATTGATATATGATACGATATATTATGTTAAAGTCGGATGTGAAAACGAAATTTTCCAATGACAAAATAAGCTACGCGAAGTATAATTTTGTTGTTTAATTTTGGTTCTTAATTTTGTTCAACGCTGGGGAAGTAAGCACGCCGTATTACAGGTAAAATGTTTTTACCCGTTTCGTATTCATCCAGTGGACGCTCAGGAATTCCCCATACATACTTGAAGTACTGGACAACGATTTTAATGTAGTATATTATATTTTAATATATACAGTGAATTTATATCCATTTTCGGCTTGTGTAGCTCCTATTTTGCAATGTTGAGGTCTCAGCTGTCGGTGAAAGTAATATTTTGGTGGTAGGTGTTTAAATAGTCTTCCTTTATGTATTCTTTACATTGCTTCATGGTGGATGTATGTTAATCCGAAACATGTAGCAATAATGTATACCTAATATGAACATACTTGTGACCGAGTTTTTCGCGCTCGTCGCTCTTAGTATATGATAACGGGACTTCTGACGTGAAGATGAACTGCACTCTACGTACACCGCGTCATTGAGGTTATTACCCCAAACATCACTGACCAGCGTAATGTAGGCAGTGTGGGAATTTTGGGGTTCTCGAGGCGGAGTTAATAAAATAAATATTATGGGGTTTTGACTCCTATCGATTGGCCGTTTCCAACATTTCGATTTCCTTAGACCTTGAAAATGGAGGTAGTAAGTTCTTCTGAGACCTGAGTAACTATTCACCAATCGATACGGCGTCATATGACTCTACAAACGTGGCGAGGCTTCAGAAGGACTCTGCTGTCCGGCGTGCAAAAGTTTTGGTCACACTTTTAGGCACCTTCGCAAGATTGCAAGATTCGGTCATGTCACTGGCTGTCCGCATGGAGTAACTCAACTGAAATTTGATATTTCAGTACTTTTCTAAAGTCTGTCGAGTAAATTCAAGTTTTATTAACCCTTAACCTTCTTGCGCCCACTACAGTGGGCGCTCGTATTAATGTCATATATATATATATATATATATATATATATATATATATATATATATATATATATATA
>Ga0268261_10002720_pt1 | contig 12752 bp, 11 predicted proteins | sample TergutNc150P1_FD_190353 | JGI IMG/M metagenome (GOLD analysis project Ga0268261, IMG submission 190353) | Nasutitermes corniger P1 segment gut microbial community from laboratory colony in Florida, USA - Nc150 P1 (SPAdes) (version 2) | ecosystem: Host-associated > Arthropoda: Insects >... | reverse complement strand
TATATATATATATAGGTGCGCCATGTGTTATAAAAAGTAGTATGCCAATGGGTTAACATAAAAAAGGTAAAGCAATCCCATTACAGGCCTGGACAGGCCCAGAGGGTTCCAGTAGGTTGAGGCTCCCAGATTTCAAAACAATCGGCACATGAAGGTGGTAAGGTTGTCAGCCCTACGCGCTGGCCACCTTTACCCCCAGGAAATATTCCTGGTACTCATTTCTGTTAGAGGATGAGTCAACCCCAGGGCCATAGTGCGGCCGGAAGGATTATGTCAATGAAAAATTGGAATGACATCATCGGGAATCGAACCCGCGACCTTCCGACTTGTAGCGCAGTGCCTCAACCAACTGCGCTACCGCGTGCCCCCTGTTTTTAACATAAACCTTCTCAAATTTTATAGCATGCTGCACTTCCTGCTTGAAATGGACAAGATTAAACCTCACAGTCAGATCCTTTCTTAGAATACAAGTCTTGAGATCATTTTTGGACTATTTCAAACAATGGAGACTGCCATCTGGTATAAGGACTAGAATTTATGTTAGTGTCATTACATATTCATTGAACTGAAAAGTATTCCAGTCAAAAGTCAGCAACAATGATCACATTCCCCTTGGATACAGTGATCCATTTCTGAACAACTGAATAATGTACACCATGTATGTATAAAGTATATCAATATGGTAACAAATATCAGTCATAAGATATAAGAGGGCAAAAAACAGTAAAATACACACAATATATTTTAAAAGCTTCATCACATATATGCATGCTCCACTTATTTCTAACCTTGGCGTTAGATGAAGGTGAGTGGTAGACATCACATTCTGACATCTTTACCCTCGGGAAAGAACTGTGGTACCCAATTAGTAGGAGTCTGAGTGGGCCAGTGGTCTGGACCACCAGCATATTGCTACATGTATTTAGTCTGTTTAATGCCAGACTGAACAGTAATGATTTAAATTCATTATTAGCATATTATAAATTATATTTATGATCATTATGAATGGCTCAGTAAGAGCACAAAAACATACAAAATTTTGAAAATCACATTTTTAAAATCACCAGTGAATGTAAAGCTTCCTGCATGGAAAGTTTTCTTGACCACTTTACATTCTCTGCATTAAAAAAAAATGGATTCATTCATGTATGTGTATAATTGCAGTATTGGCAATGGTAATTTATACGCTTTCTAATATATGGTTTTAAGAACTGACTGAATGAAGGTTATATAAGAAAAGAACTGAACTGACAACTATATGTGTTTATATTCAACATATTGTTTAACCTTTTGGCACCGGAGTTTTACATTTAAATTTTAGCACATTCTGTATGTAAAATGTGAATAATACATGAACCAAAAAAGGTAGCATTATGAAATAAACGGCATTTTGAAGAGAAAAATGGAGAGTGTGCAGCATGTTTAAAATACTCAGTACTTATATTTGTTGAAAATATATATAAAATGCAACATCTGGAGGGTAGCGGTACGCCCGTCCTATATATAGGATGCACGGTTCTTAAAGGTTAACACACTGGTGAACTGCTGGCTCAATTAACTGACTCAGTTTTATTTTTTAATATGGTTTTACTTTCAATCATTATTATGCATCATGCAAGGCAGCATGTGTTCAGAAATTCCTGCATTGTCTAACCAATCACTGCTCTTCATTGACTGATTTTTATGTTTATACAGAAAATATTTATAGAACTTGACGGATATCTGGTATTACACTTCTGGATTATTTGCTTAAATAATAAATATACTTAACTTGCAGGTCCAAATAAATTAAATCAAAATCAACTAAAAAACATGTTTGTCAGGCAATATTAATAGAACTTAAGCATGAAAATTATGTTTGTCCTGTCCTGTGCAGTGACCTGTTCTTGCAAAATCTAATCAAATATGATTACTGCATAATGGATGTTGTGCATAGACATGTGTTACTTTTCTGTAGTGAAAAAGTTTTATTTGTTTACACAGTATGTACATATAGTTTATTTGCCTAATACACACAAATACACAACACAATAATCCCTCAATATAGAAAACAAAATCAGCTTTTGAGTTTTTGTTTACACAAGAGGCACAAATTAATACCTGTTTTTCAAATCGTGAGCCACTTTTTACTGGCATGAGTTCCTTCCTAATGAAAAGTCATCATTGCTCCCATTGCATCTTCTGTAAGGCACAGACTGTTGCAGTAACTCTGCGCAGTTTACACAGAAGCAGCAGCATTGCAATGTCCCTTATTATTCTCACAGCTTTGTTGTCAAACTTGCTTTTCTGAGTGCTGATCATTCTGCTTCCATGACATCTTAAATTTTTATGTATCATATTTATAATAAGGATGATACCCATTTTTTTTATGATTTTCCATACAAGTGCAATGATGTAACTATTGTTTATACATAGGTTAGTGGCTCAGAATGTTATTGAAATGTATTAGTTGACCATTAGTGCTATTTTTTTTATTTACATACATTGCTGTGTTATATTAGGGGTAGTTTTGTACCTTTGTGGACAAATTTTGACCTCTGGAACCAGTTATAATTTATGATGTGGGTGGCAATGGGAAATTAATTTCATTTTACAGGGTTTCATGGAAAGAATTAATCTCATAAACTGAGGTATTGCTGTATACAATTACTCACAAAGCAGCATTTAGTTCAGCACATTAGCATGGAATTTTCTGAATGAATAACAAATAGCATTGTATGAATAACCAACAGTACTGTAGAATGTTGCTAAGTTGACTAACCGTTTCTGTCTTACATGATGCTTAATATCTTGAAACAGCTGGGCAGCATGGCAAATATTTAAACAGCAAGTAAGTGTTCCTGTATGTAAGTAGCATACATATATGTTCATAGTGATCAGATTAGTAGATCAATGTTGAAGGTATGACAAAGGCCCATGTTTTTGTTCATTACATAGTTCTAAGTGTGCATGATTATTGTAATAAAAGTGATAATACAATAAGGCATGAGTAAAAGTAATAACTGCATCCCTCTGGTCTCAAGTTTCTACTAACCATTCACCATTCATAGAAGTGAAAAAATCTCATAGTTCCTGTTGCATGACATACACTAGAAATTTTATATATATATATATAATTTGTGATTGATCTGTTCATGGCTGTTTAATAACCCTCCGTAAACTGCAGTGGTTATGTGGTACTAAATGAGATTTAAGATTTACATGGTGAACCAGAAAGAAAAACGGATGAAGTATTTGAGGCCTGTCTTAAGACTTCATCTCAGAATTTACCTGAAGGAGATACGGAAAACCACAGTAAACTGCACTAATAGCCAGTACTTTGACAGTGATTCATACTGGACATTACCAACATAGATTACACACTCATGTTTGTGTTATATTCCCTTTCTCAGATATCTTCATGCTTTGCACATATTTAATTTATTTGTTGGTTTCAAATTATGAATGATTTAGCCAATCAGAAAATGTTGGCAGCCATGCGTCCTTGGGTTTCTGGCACAAATTGTTTCACAGTATCAGTGCTTATGTACATATTAGTTCCTTCTTTTAATATCCTACCACTTTATATTAAATTGCTGTCCATGTACAGTCCTCTTGACACTGATCAAATATAACGACCAAGGGCATAAGAGAGTAGAACTGACACATCTCCACAGAACACTAAAATTATGTAATTAATAGTATCACAATTTATTACACTTGCATGACAGAAGATATATTTTATTAGCAAATTTAGCCTTTTACTTCTTCCCTTTTTCTGCTGGAAGTGGTTTGGCTATAGTGTGATTGGTGGCATCAGTTTGTTCTTACCTCTGGGTCTTTGTCTGCCTTCCATTACAGGCGACGCATGTCTGCTACCCAGTGTCTGGCACATACTTGGCTGAGGAGAAAACCCAAACCATCACCGCCCATTGCAGAAGAACTCGATGCTGCTAAAGATAATTTACGCTTTTTTGTGGAGCGATGGAATGAGCACCCAAACAGTCCATACTTTTTTGATAAGTCTTGCCACACAATCTCTCCCTGTCTTTTTATGTCACAAGACATTGAGACAGTTCCATCCCAGAACTCTCTGGGAGGTCTGTCTCCCTCACCTTGCAGCTCCTTGTCTGTCTCAATCTCTACCTCTCCTGATTCCATCTTAGAGCATGACCTCCTGGGAAAATCTCCTGAACAGACAGGAAACCTCCTCCACTACACATACGAACACAAGCAGCCTCCTGTCCCAAAATATCATCTGGAAAGGCTCCAATCATTTGAGCGCCGAGCATCAGACAGTTCATGCATCTTGAGGAAAAATGGTGACATGGCTGCTAGGGTCAATCTTGCAGATGAGATTCGTAAACTCTCAGACAAACTGTTCCAAATGGCATCCTTACATGGTCCCTCAGATCTCGATAATAATAACATTGATGATGGCAGCCACAAATCCTCTCCTGCTCCTGCAATTCCAAGCATGCACCACAGTCCCATATACCCAACCACCTTCATGGGAACTTTACGCTCAACACCCCAAGTACCTAACAGAAGAGACAGTGTGCAGGACGAGGGATTACTGGGAGTGAAACGAACAAAGTTCCGCTTCTCAAATCTAAATCGAGATGTCCCTCTTGGTACACCAGCACCTCCTACCAATTTCACTTCATTCATGGCTGCAAACAGTACTGGAATATCTCCATGCTCCTCTCGGAACTCATCTGACACTTTCCCATCTACTGCCTCCTCTAGCCATTCAGCTCCATTGTCACCTGAGCATTCCCCTGAAGCAAACACTTCTAAACACCCTGGTGCTGACATCACTAAAGATCTCCTCCTTCACCTGCTGGACAAATGGGATGAAAAGCAAACATTAACATGTGGTCCAATAGAGACCTGTCGCAAAGCAATCTCCATGGACTGGTCAGAAGAAGAATCTTTGGGTCAACAAACCATGACCTCCTTAGCCACATACTTTCAGTCATCTCGGACCATTGAGAAAAAGCATTCAGTTTTACCTTCTCGATTTGGAGTATAACTAAGACAAACGAATAGCAAACTTAGATTATCAGAACACACACACACACACACAATTACAAGCAGGCGGGTTATGTGTGTTTGCACTATTCTTCCCAGAGCACGGCTGAATGCAAACCAGTGCCTGAGACACAGGTGGCTGAGTGAGACGGCTGTCAATACAACACTCAGCAAAGTAAAGCTGAAACGTTATGTCATCAAGAAGCGATGGATCAAAGCAGTCAATACAATCATCGCACTCCGAAGAATGGGAGCCAAACTGGACTCTGATGCTGTTTAATCAAGCAGTGCCTTTTTTTATTTACTGTACTGTTGTGTGTATTAGTATATCAGTACAGTATAAATGAGTGTAAATATTTTAAATGTATCACTATCTGTACATCTCTGTACCCTGGCACACAGGAACAGTTTATGGCTTCCTTGTGGCAATGTGAATTAATTTTACAGAACATCCACTGCTTATATTCTGGATTATTATTATTATTATTATTATTATTATTATTATTATTATTATTATTATTTTGAATACAATAATGGTTGTTATTGAACAGATGTAAAATACTTTCCACAAACAAATACTGTCATGAACAGAGAAACTGTTTTTCCAGTATGTATCTTTGCCATTGGTAAAATCTGTATTGCAACAAACTTTTGCTTACATGGATAGAATAGAACTGAATTTATTATGTTACAGACATATTAAATAAAAGTCATATTTTTATTTTCCAATTTATATGTCCAAATGGAATACTTCATCCTGTTTGTATATAGGTTTTATTGCAAGCCAACCATTATACAGTGGCCTTCGAACATGATAAACTGAATTTCAAACCAAGCCACATTCTCAGATAAAGGAGAAATGGAATGAAGGCTTCATGATCCTGATACATTGTAATTTATTTCCTATATGCAAACACCTATGACATAATGATGTTGAGTGCTGCCATATACTGTACAGCAACATGACATGCACATAGTAATTTTTAAACAGTTAATGCACACAACTAATGAAAATTGATTTTACATAAGTTGTGTAGGTATGCGCTAGACTGGTTAGGACAGGATTAGGATCAAATGGTGGTTCTGTTCTGACAGTCATGAACCTTCACGTTCCACAACGGAATTTATTACACAGCTATACAATTGCACTCTCCTATGTGAAGATGTGTAAGTCGATAGGTGCGAACATTTCACACAAACCAAGCTACCTGATGAATCTCCCACCTCCTTGAAGAAGCAACAGTCCCCTTCCGACTTACAAAGCATGTCTTTTTATCAGAGTTCTATCTGCTAAATATAATCCTTCTCTTAAGTTACAGTGTTAAGCCCATAACAAATGTCGCGGTGATTCACAGAACTAAAAATTGCAGTATGAGGAGTACCGTGCCAAGGCTACTGGCGTGTTAGTCGAAACGTTCGTTTATTAACAGACCATTCGTTAGTGCAACTTTTAATCTTTCATATACAACAATATTTTCCTCTAACTGAAACAGATACGCATAATCAGGGCCGGGAATATATAAAAAAAAAAAATCGGTGGACACCATATACACTAACAGTTATATTGCTCAACTAACACAAACCGATTTACTTATTGCCTGGAATGGATAATCAGTGGATATAGCCACGGATGGACATCGGCGTTACTCATGTTGTGTTGACATAGGTAATCTGTCAGTCTGTAATCCATGATCCGGGCCACTGATGGCATGGAACACAGATGAAAGTTTGGTCCGTGAATAGAAGTCTGTGTGGCGAGGGCTTAGTTACGTTGTGGTAGAGTGTTTGCTGTCGAAGAAGATGGTAAGTATGGCATATTTGTTGTAATTTGTGTGTTTTCGAATGTACACTTATAAGTATTCAATATTACATGTATTTATGGATGAACTACGGAAGGAACGTACAAAAAGCAGCCGGGTGTGTTGAGGCATAGCACCACGAGTAGCGGTCATTAGTATTCCGTATAAGGAAAAATGTAGTGTGTGAGAATTGTTTATGGTCACGAATTAAGCACCAGTTGCGAAATTCTGTTTACGTTTTTTGTGAAAGCATTGGTCTCTTTCAGCAACCCAAGGCCGCATTAAGACATTTGATGCATTTCCGCCAAGCTTAAATTCCGTACCATAACCTCTGGACAGGATCCGCGTGTTGGATAAATGTCCCTTAGGAGGCCAAATTCTGTACATTTTGAGAATAGTACATAATTTTATTTGAGTAGCAGTTATAAGTTTAATAATACTACTGGTGTGTATTTTCATATTCATGTAATTTTTAGCATATTGTATATACTTATTAAAAGACCGTGTGTGGTGCCATGACTGTTCCCATCATGAAGTGTGATTCGGTTCACATTTTCTACGAAGCCTTGTATGAACCGTTACTATTAATTCACTGCCATGAACGCCAAAATGATTGTTACGAAAAATTCTGAAGTGTTTGTTACATTCGCACCAGTAGTAGTGTGTGATTAAAAAAAAATTGAGTGTCGACTTCCTTAAGGTAATTTGCAGGCTAATAAACATGGTGGCCGTACAAAGGGGCATGGCTTTACAGTCACTCCAGGCCCATACCACACAGCCAGTTCTGACACATTTACAGTAGTTTACAGTACTGTTGAGCTTTAAGGTGGTGTCATACCAGCCATTGTGGTTAGCTGTGCATCCTTATTTACCACTGTTAGAACTGACTCTCAAAAAGTGAACGGGACAGTCTGGTTTGTGTGCAGCTGTGATATGTATGAACTGTGGAACATTTTATTTACAATTCAGAATCCATTATACTTATACCTTGCTGGTTCTAGTCTCCTGATCACGCTGCATTCATTGTGCTTTCCTTTTGATGAGTAATATCTCTCACAATGTTGTTTGTACATGTCTTTCATAGTATTGCAAGCTTTAAATTTATATTAAAATATCTTGAAATTGTTATATTGTATTGAAGACTCAGTTTCCAGTTTATGTCCCCACCTTTGTTCAATGTCATACATTTTCTGACTTCCAGTACAATTTTAAAGTTGGCTGCATTTGTGAACAAACTCCTATTTATCGACTTGTGGATAACTACTGTGTTCAGTTCTTCTTTTACACTAACACCATATTTTAGATGCGCGTCACAGTAATTGGGATACTGTAGTTAATATTTTTTCTCAGTCAAAGTGTGTATGTTTCTAAGACTTTTTTGTAATTCAGGTAATATTAAATTGAAAATGTTGCTCATTTTTTTAAGGTGTCCTTGAATCCAGTTAGAATCTTGAAACATGAGGCTGAGGAAGTTAAAGCAGAAACAGCTCGGCTCTCAAGTTTTGTTGGAGCTGTAGCCATTGGAGACTTGGTGAAGAGCACTTTGGGTCCTAAAGGGATGGACAAGATCCTTGTATCATATGGGCGGAATGAAGGCCAGGTGATGATTACTAATGATGGAGCTACTATTTTGAAGGCAGTTGGTGTTGATAATCCAGCAGCAAAAATTCTTGTGGATATGTCACGTGTGCAGGATGATGAGGTTGGAGATGGAACAACCTCTGTTGCAGTTCTAGGTAAATATTTAAATGATGTGACTATGACATATTACAGAAAGTCAGTTTGTAAAAAAGAAAAAATGCTTTGTTTGTGTCTTTCATTTACCCTATAATGACCATTGAAATGAATCAGGTGAGATGTAGATGGTACATATTTTGATTGAACTGAGGGTAATAAGTGCAAAGATTTTGTGTTTGATTTATATAACCTATCTTATTCAGAGAAACAGTTGTAATTTGAAGCTTTGCTGTATAGAAAATCTAAATAAAGTTTGTTATTCAATTTCTTTAGCTGCAGAGTTGCTTCGTGAAGCAGAGAAGTTAATAGACCAGAAGATCCATCCACAGATTATTATAGCTGGTTGGAGAAAAGCAACTCAGGTAGCACGTGATGCTTTAACAGCTGCAGCCATGGACAACAGGTGAGTAGTGCAATAACAGCTTGCAGTCGTGAGAAGAGAGTGAACACCATTATAACATGACCTATAATCCGGGAGAATGTGTTACGCAGAAACAGAAATGAGAAACCAGACTTCAACACACACACAGTGTACTTGAAAGCATTTGCTTTGTGTTTGTATAATTTCATCTGTGCTCTGCTTTTTGGAATTTATCTGAAACAGAACTATGTGTTTTGCTTGACTGCAGTGTAATGCATATGCTCACTGATGTGTGGCTTATGAGCATTATATTTACATGTTGTGTGTTGTGTTCGGTATTTTGTGACTAGAATTAAGTTTGATTTTTTAGCACCTTATAGCATAGTGGTACTACTATTACTGTTAATTCCATGTAGTTACTACACCAAACATGCCAGATTCCACATATCTTGACCAATTGGTCTCTCTCTGTCATCAGCTCCATTGTTTTGTAGAATGTTCATCTGCATAATCAGTGCTTTCAGCTTGCTTACACTCATTGCTATCATTTCTGACCACTTTGCTGTCATTCCCCAACCTACCATCACCATCACTCTCATCTATTTCATTGGATATATACAGCACTCTGTAAACCACTTACAACCATTTCTGGTCAGGAATGCTTGCAGTATATCCCACAACTCATGTTTGATAATTTAATCAGCCTAACAAATGTGAAGAGTATGGTGTGAGTTCCTTATTATGTAATTTTTCCTCTTCCTTATTATTTTTATGTAAGTCAAAATATCCTAGGTTTTAGTTATTTTTGCAAAGTAAGAGATCATGTTTTGCATTCACATACAACACCAGGTAAGTTTCAGGTTTTATATATTTGGAACTTAAGCAGGAAGGCAATTTAATGTGAACCAATAGTAGCAAGTATTTCTTCAGTTGAACATATTCTTTAATTTGGAGTGAATATAATTAATCTTTATTACTGGTTCTCCAAACATATGAACTGTTTCATTTTCAGAGGGCGTATTTTCAGTTCTTCCATTCACATTTTCTGTTACATGATAACCATGCTATCGTGCTGGATGCTTCAATGTTCATTCACATACTAACATTTGCAATCTACCACTGAGGTTTATGAGAATGTCGTGTACTTCAAACTCTACTACCAGTGCAACATATCTTTTGTCCTACACTGGATGGTTTCCTGTTTTCCATAATATAGTAAATGCTTTTAATTTTTCTGTTTTACTTTTGTTTTATGAAGTTTGTATTTGCTAGACAGTGCAGATTTTCTACAGTGTGCAAGTGAACATGTGCTTATGAGCAGTGACTGACAAATTGTTTTGATGTGTTTTCATTGTGTCTGTATTAAGAATCCTGAGAAATGTATAAGCTGGGCTGAATATAAAACTGTTGAACCTGTGTACATTTTAAAGTGTTATTTAGTATAGAAGATATTGTAATAAATCATTCAGTTAAGTTTCATATTTCCATTTCTTCATATAATTTATCATTTACCTCAGTTTAACAAGAGGATCCTTGTCTCAACATGTGATTGTATTGGCTGTGTATGTAACTTGTAGTAGGTAATGTAAATGGGTGATTTGTACTAGTCTGCTGTATGTTACAGTACTGTCAGTCTTAAGATGGTTATAGTAGTGTTTTTCTGTATGGTTCTTGGACTTCAGTAACAGAGAGAATAGAGAGAATAAAAAAATAACTGCATCAGACATTTTTACAACAAAATCAAGAAATTTGTGCAGTCTGATTAAGTTGAATTGAGATCTTACTGCTATTGGCTGGCATTTGGTCAAGCAATGATCTTTAACTTTTCTCAAAACTTACTGTTCTCTCTTACTGTGTTCTCTTGTAGTGCTGATAGTGCACAGTTTCATGAAGATCTCCTTAACATTGCCCGTACCACCCTGAGCTCCAAGATCTTGTCGCAGCACAAAGAGTACTTCTCCAAGTTGGCTGTGGATGCAGTGCTACGGCTTAAGGGTTCGGGAAATCTTTCAGCTATCCAAATCATCAAGAAAACTGGAGGCACACTGGAAGATTCTTTCCTCGATGAAGGTACGAATAAAGAGGAACTTGGTTTTTTTTTTACCATTATGGGCTGTATTATGATTTTTATGTACTGTTACAGTCATGCTATTGAGACTGGAAAATTGACCAATTCAAGTTTATTTTATGCATTGAAAGTGAGGAACATCATATGTGTCTTATTCCAGAAGTTTGATATTTGAAGAGACACCAGTGTGGGTAATTCATGTTCATTAAAATAATACTCTCTGTCTCATACTTCATAACTGTAATGTTGAAAGAATTAGTGCAGGAAATGGTTTTTATGAAAATATTTGAGCCCACATTTGCCATAGACCTAGTGCTTTATATGCACCTGTTACAGCTGAGTTAAGTATTTTTCATTCTGTCTAATGAAAATGAGGGGAGCATCACAATGAAAGAAACCTGGCATTTAAGTTAATATGGTAAGTACAGAAACGGTCCATTTCTGGATCTCATCATAGTACATTGTATTAAAATCCAGAATGTATATTTTATTTAAATTTTATGATGACAGATTTGAATGCTGATGGTTTCTCATCATTACCATTTCTGTGCTCTGCTGCTGCAGGATGTTTCATCAATGCAATTTTGAAGATTTTTTCTGTTTCCGTGATAATTTTTTCTTGTCTTCAGTGGAAGTAATGTTCCAGTTGGTTCTTGTATCAGTATTTATTAAAATTGTACGGAACTTGCGTTAAATAACTGGTAGCATGTAGTTTGTTCTTTGTAAGCAAGTTATTATGCTTCAGAGTATGCACACCTTAAAATATGCTGTAATAAGTGTGTGCCTTTTTGATTTTCTCATACCCAGGACACTCTTTGATACTGCCCATTAGTTAATGATCTTGTATACATAAAGCCTACTGTCTGCTTTTGAAGCAGAAGTGTCATATTTTTTAAATGCATAATGCAAAATAAAACAAGAAACCTCATAAAGCCTCCATAAGTACCATTCATTCTCAGTTGTGTGGTTATATAGGGTTCCTTCTGGACAAGAAAGTGGGAGTGCACCAGCCCAAGCGTGTGGAGAATGCACGCATATTAATAGCAAATACTCCTATGGACACTGACAAAATTAAGGTTTTTGGGTCTCATGTACGGGTTGACTCGATGGCAAAAATTGCTGAGCTGGAATTGGCTGAGAAGGAGAAGATGCGAGACAAAGTTAACAAGATTCTTAAACATAATGCAAATGTGTTCATTAACAGGTAGGTAGAGGTTTTCAGTCTGTAAAAAATTCTCAGCTTTGCTGTCAAAGCGAGCATAATTGAATGGAAAAGACAATCAGAGTCCTGAAGATGTTTGATTGATTGGTTTAGATTTGTATTGTATAATGGTTCAGTACGTGTATTGATAAGATTGTATATTATAAATGACCACTGTCTGAGATGAATGTTTTTATGTGGATACTGTCGATAATTTGAATTTTTTTTTACGTAACATACTTGGCAACTTAGAATGTTGTGTGAGAGATGTTGCTGGTACACGTAAACAGGAGTGAATCTTGTTGGCTGAGATCATCAGTAACACAAGAAGTTTACTTGCCAGGTTTTATATATATATATATATGTATACACACACACACACACACGCACGCACGCACACACACAGACAGACACACACACACACACAGACAGACAGACAGAAGCTGTGGACGTCCACAATGTTGTAAATGTTTCACACTGACCTACTCACTATCATGTAACATATAACATACAGTAGGCTGACTGTCTCTTGTAGCATATAGTATTAGATGTTATTTGCTTTTCAGCATCTGT
>Ga0268261_10002719_pt1 | contig 12754 bp, 6 predicted proteins | sample TergutNc150P1_FD_190353 | JGI IMG/M metagenome (GOLD analysis project Ga0268261, IMG submission 190353) | Nasutitermes corniger P1 segment gut microbial community from laboratory colony in Florida, USA - Nc150 P1 (SPAdes) (version 2) | ecosystem: Host-associated > Arthropoda: Insects > Digestive... | reverse complement strand
ATATGCTTGCATGGCATGCACAAGGAAGACTTCACTTTCTAAATTCACAGTTCACTTTCATGTCATGTCACCCACCAATAAGAAATACACACACACAGTTGGACTTGGGTATAATGCCCTGAAAGGGACCGAATATTTTGTATCATTATACACAAGTGTCATTCTAACTGAAGAGTAAAATGTTACGGTTAACAGTAACAAATTAACTGGTACCACAGAATATATGACTCTATACGCAAGGTGTCGTATAAACCGATGTCATTATAACTGGGTTCAACTGCATATGCCGAGGGCAGATACAGTGGATTTCAAGGACGTTCACATAGGCTTGGTAGTGAATGAAGTGGCAATGGAGCAGACTTTCTCCAAACACTCACTTTCTCCTGCCAGTTATCAGGCCAGAGACTCGCTAAAGGCTGGACGGTCTGGGGATCGAATCTTGGTTGATGCGAGATTTTCCACACCTGTCCGGACCAGCCCCTGGGGCCCACCCAGTCTCCAATACAATGGGAACCAGGTCTTTCCCGGGGGTAAAGCGGCCAGGGCAGATGCTGACTACCCATCCCCAACTAGCACCAAGGTTAAAGAAAGAGTAGACCTATACCTCTACTCCCCCTCTGGGCCTTCATGATCTCTTCTAGGGCCAACTTTACCTTTACCATTTTACTCACCAGTTATCATTCTGCCAAAGCCCCAATACACCCCTACCATGACAGGCCCGAACAAACAGCCCACTACAGGCCACAGACTCATCTCATGGCTACAGCACAAAGGAACAAAGGCACAACAGTATTAAGATCTAAGACTGTTACAGATTCAGTTTCATGGGATGTGATGCCATGTCACTGGATTAGTTTTCTGGCACATTAAATGAAGCCTGTACCTTCATCCTCAGGAGTGGAAGGGTCCAACAAGAATCTGATTCTTTTTGGACCCCTTGACCCCAAGTCACAACCCAGAAGACCTGAATGCTCAGGACCAGTACTAGTCTCTCACTCAGAACTTGTTGTTTATGTTATCAGTTTTACCTTTAGAACTGCAAGAACTGGTCCCACTCTGATGTTGTTATGGGCAGCAGCCAGCAGATGGCGGTCACAGCTGAGTTTGATACTATAGCCAAGATTTGATGCTGAACACGGTATTGGATGTGGTGACGTACCTGCATCAAATATGTCAAAACTGTAATACTGTCACCATGTCAAGAGGTACCATCAGAAATTTATCACAGCAGCAACAGCAAACATTATTTAAGACTAAGTATTCCAAATTATTTAATTCAAATAACACCAATGGCCTCCACTAAGCACGACCTCAAGTCTAAACCGAAACTAACCACACTTCAAACTCTGCACCGACAACACTGATATATGCAAAACACAAACAGTATGCCCAACAGGAAGGAACACACGAGAAGACACTAGGTAAATGTAACAGTAAAAATTTTAAAATTCCAAAACTTTTTATAACTCTAGAAAAACATATTCTCACACAAAATTTTAATATAACTCTTTTGTCCACTACTTACATTCACATTGTAACAAAGGACATCACAAGCGATGCAAATACACACCCACCAACTTAGGTATAAAACAATACAAAACACATTATGGAACAGATACTAACAATACACATTACTTGTTCACAGCTTGCTGTTCATTGCTCTGACTTCCAGTTAAAGGTCACACTAAAGTTCAGATTGACAACAATTACAAGGCAATGAGACTCTGCACTGTACTATGCGCCTGGCGTCCAACTGGAAGGAATGATGAAAACCACAAGAAACCTCAACCACTATAACCAGTTACTGGACTGTCTTAAACTGGGTGCTCCAAAATATGAAAGACAGCAGTTCACTCAACCACCAGATGCACTTACCCCATACTAAACTGTATACTACAGTACCCAAGCAAGAACCACAGAAATGTAGACAAACTTATATGGGATTATCAGCGCAAATTCTGATACAACAGGCTAATCACCAATTCAACATTTATTAGACATTGCAGAAAAATGGGAGAACAATTAGACAGCATAGCCACTATTTGTGTAAAAGCACAGCATGAGTGACATTACGATTGAAGCACTGTCAAACATCTGATTGAATCTGACTGTGAAAAATGCATTTCAAATTACAACAGTAAAGTCCGCACAGGCACAAAACTGTCCAATTCATTTTGTGAAAGAAAGGAGATGCTGCATAAACACTGTATTCACCTTTGACCTAAGAACATACTTCAGACGCATTTATGAGCCAGATGTTCTCCATGGTCAAATGATAATGTTAATGTCTTTCTTCCAATTTCAACTACTACAGAAATAAACCACTGTGGTAACTGACCGACGGAGTATAGGGCAGGCTGCGGACACTCGACAGTCTTGAATAACCGTAACAGAAGATGACATGTCAGCCTCGCTCCAGCTTCTGCTTCTGTATCTGCATCACCTCGACCTGTAATATAATAAAGTAAATACAACTACATGTCTAAATGACAACTGAGGTTCTCATTGGCAGCTGAGTGTTCACTGGACAAAGATGTGCTCTATCCTACATGAGCATGGACAGCAGTTTCATACTTTTTACCTTACTGCTAACAGAAATAGAACCAGCCACAGAAACATATGTTTTTAATAAAGACAAGGTAATGGTTTAAGTGAAGCATGTGTTTCATCTCATTAATAAACCACAGTCATAGTTAAGACATAATATATAAGCTTCATTTACCTTCATTACAAGCCTTTACCAATGAAGGTAGTGCAATATGGACCACAAAATCCTCCAGTGAAAAGCAATGTCGAGCTGAAATCATAAATTAATGAATTAATACCTAATGCTTTTTTTGGGTTCAATACAAGACTTGACTGCAGAGGTTTCAGGTTTTTGCAGCCGTGGTGTGGAGAATTCAAGTCCTCTGGGATGTCAAGCTGTGTCACTGGATGAGTGATTCCCAACTGCTCACACACAATGCCTTTATCTTCAAGGATCAAGCGTTCCAGAAAGAATGGCAATTCTTCTTGGACTGCTTTATCCTTCAAAATTAAAACACCATGCCCCTTCAAAATATAAGGAACCAATGACCCAGCAATACAGCATCATATCCCAGTACACCCCCATCCTCTCAAAACAAATTACGTTTAACGTTCATCTTTCACACCAAGCAAGTAAGCTCAGAATGGTAGGATAATTACTTAATACACACCGGGAAGGGTCTGGAAGTGGCTGAACCCAATCCTGGCACGTGCCAGCAGACGACAACCATTAATTTCTATCACAACACAGCCAGTGCATGGATCAACAGCTGAACCTGTGACCTCCATAACATAAAGCAAAGATGCTAACCACTTGGTTGTAACATTCAGTCTGAGAGTGATAACATTAATACTGACCTATAAGAATAGATGTAAAGACAGCAAGTGAATTGTGAATTGATAGCTCCTGCACATCGACCTGGGCCAGCACATCAATAAAATGTGATGAATGGTTTGATGAGCAGCACAGAGCCATCAGAACACCTGTCAAATGTCAACAAAAACAAAGTTGTGAAATTTCAGGCTTGCTGCTGCAGTGCACATGAGGAATCTGCTCTTCTGGCTTGTTACACAGCGTAGATTGATTACTGACGTTATGGGACAACCTATCAGTCCCATCTCAAAATACCAACACACAATGAGTAACAAGCCAGGAGAATGAAGTCCCCAAAAATGAAGTTAACCTTTTGAAGCACCTGCTACATCAGTCAAGCTTTTGTCTACACAGTGTATTTATACATTCAGTTTAATTCTCAAAACAGTGACTACTGTCTCAACAGAATCAAAAGGTATATCTCTGCAATATAGCAACTCACTATGGGCTGAAAGGTCTGGGGATCAAATCCCGGTGGGGGCAAGAGTTTCTGCACCCATCCACACTGGCCCAGGGCCCACCCAATGGGTACTGGGTTATTGCCAGGGGTAAAGCAGCTGAGGCGTGGCTTTACCCAACAATCCCCTGCTAGCACCAAGGTTAAAGGAGCAGAGCTTGGCAGTGTGTATTCTATAAAATGGGAGCTCAGTATTTATACATTAGCTAAATAAATTTCTGGCTTATAGCAAAGAAGCAAAATTTTGCAAGATATGTCACATCACACACAATGAGCTTTATACGTGTGATGACACCCACATATCACCAACACTCACCGAGCCACTCGGCAGAAAGTGAATTGCAACAGGCTGTCAGCTCTGCACATAAAATAGCAAGGTCATTCAGACGATCATTGTCAGTCTCATTACAAACAGCAACAACTGCATTGCACACAAAACTGTAGCGGTTGCTGGGCGTCTCTGCCAACTGTCGAGCCCACTGAGGTTCAATTCTACCTGCAACAGAACATTCTTGTCCATACATTTTTCACCTAATAATTACCTGTTATGGTCAAGTTTGCAACGCTCTCACCTCATGATCAAAAGGTCTCACATTTAAATCATGGCCATGAGATCTGCTGTCCTGATAAGTTTTTGCAGAGTCCCCCCCCAGCCCCTAAAATGTGAGACTACTACACATTTGGCCACAACTGCATTCTTTCACAGCACTCCAATTGCTACTAACTAATACTCCTAACTACCAAGTAGCAGTCTGATAAACTACTGACAGTGTAGCAACACAAAAAATAAGTATGAAAAACTCACCTCTCTTTTGAGGATTTCATGGAAATGGCAACAAAGATGACTGTCTTTGAATACGTGTCAGAGTGTGCATCAAACAATGCTGTCAAATGTCAAGATTATACAGCATCAGTGACAGCTAAAAGAACAAGTGTGTAACACTGGTGGAATGATAATGACAGGGGAAAACTAGACTGCTCGGAGAAACAGAGAACCCCACCATATCCTATCCATCAGAAATCCCATGTGGACTGACCTGGGATCGAACCCAGGCCTCTGCAGCAACAGGCAACCGTCTTACTGCCTCAATCATCACACAACCCTTCTGGATAAGTAACTGTATAGTTTGGTATAAAATACCAATATGATTGAGAAGTTACTGCTGTCATCCTCATGAGTAAAGGTGAAGATGGAGGCAGCCGATTCCTCTAAAACACAGGCAACTATGCACCAAACTACATGGCCCTACAGTGCATAAGGCACACATCTTTCAGTAAGTTGATAACATGTATATAATCTAAACAGTTCATAAAATGCTGTTAAATAAATCAATCATTCAAACAGTTGGTCTACATACCTCCCCGACGTGGATTGCTGAATACATCAGCCATAAACTGAGCATTGCAAATATGGTTTGAACTAGACGGTTGAACTGTGGAGTACAGAGCCTGGCGTATTTTGGGATAAGCATTCCCAAATGGCTCAACACAATGTGGCTTCGATTTGAGAAGACTGCAGCTTGAATACAGGTCATACAGATGAGCTAGAATACATCGCTCCGCTGATGAACAATCCCCTGGGTTTGTCACGTGCTTCACTACACGACACAAACCCTCAAACACAGCTGTTGTCTGCTCTGGGAACACTGAAATAGGAACATACTCTATTAATTCTTATACACTAAAATTTCACATATAAAACAAGATTTACAGTCAAAATGCAGGCAAATGATAAATGTTAGCATGCCGTAAACTGAGGGTAGCAGCTGAAGATGAAGGCAACAGGTTCTTCTGAAACATTGGTACCTACCATATTCACCCAAATACAAGACAAGCAGTTTTCCCAGTCAATCTTCCAAAACAATGGAAGGTGCCTTATAATCACCCACAAAGTGAAACATGTTCTGTGTAGATATTTTCATAAAAATGAAAGACTGTGAAGGGGGCCATTATATATCAGGGTCACCTTACATTCAGATGAACTCTGTATCTACCAAACAAGTCAACACATCCCAGAAGCCTAGAGTCTTAACATAAGGTAACATACAGTTTGCACTGCACTGCAGTTCAAAGAGACACCACCTTTACACTAATGGAACTGTGATGTCTGATAAGGCTGTGATTCATGCTGATACAATTGCTGAAATATTCCCAGCCCCACATGTAAGCTGGCCTCTAAGCCTAAAAGGAAAACATTAAGGGTACTATATACTGACAGATTAGGGTGATAAAAATTGCATAATGAGGAGCATCATTATTTGCATTTTCAAAAAATATTATAATAATTCAATACAGGAGGATGAGATAGGCATGCAGCACACACATTAGGAACAAAAGAGTTGTGGTCAGAAAAGTGACAGGAAGAGACCACCTGCGAGATCTAAGAAAGATAAGAGGATAATATTAAAACAGTCAAAGAAACAGGATGTCATTATGACCTGGATTCATCAGTGACCCTTGTACAAACAATAATGAACTTCATATTCCATTACAACTAGGGAATTTCTTTGATAACTAAGAGCTTTTCCACTCCACAGAATTAGTCAGATGGTCTTGTAACCCTAAAGCATAGCAGTTACTTTGTGTACCACCTGCTGCATCATAAATGAACCAAGCATCCCTCTAACAAAGCATATTGTTCTGTTTCACAAGATTCTCACAATAAACAGCCACTATTCCCTAAATAACATTAACCAATTTTTTCTTGTAATGGAGATACAGTGTGTTTTCTGGAGACATGACTTGCATTTTGTGAAAAATTTATATTAAACATCTGCTAATTATAATCAGCAAACACCTCTTGATATACACACCATTAAACTGCTAACTCAATACTAGATATACTCACACAAAAGGCAGCAATGGTATCGCCTCAGAACACCAACAACATACAGACTGAGGAACGTGGTGTAACTTCGGATGAGACCAGACCCTTTTGCCTGCAACTGTGCTTCGACTTCAGGGAGCTCTTTCAGGATCTGTACAAAAAGAACACAACATACGCTATGCTCCAACAAAATTGCAAAACAATCATGTAGAAGTGCAGTTTTCTGTACGATGGAGTGAAAGATATAAAGCTTTGTGGTAACTAAATGAGACAGTCTTCTCATGCAGTTATGGGTGTCTGGCTGAATCAGACTTCCATTTCAGACACTGCCTCTTCATCATAAGAGAAAATATACATTATGCAATATTTTTTGCCAGATGTTAACCTTTTAAAGCCTACTGGTTACGTGATGCACTAACAGTTTAACATACAACAACTGTATGCTCTGCCCACACTGTATTTATGTGTTTTGTATTTATCTGAGAACAAACAGCGACTTGTGCCACTTACAGCATAAACTGATTGGTTTTTATAGCCGAGATGAAAAGTGTTTACAGCGCGGTACGAACTGGGTCTTTAAATAAAGCAATCTGCGCTTCGTCTTTAAAGGGTTAAACTAAGACTAATAGGCTGGGTAAGCAGTCATGTGACTGACCAGCAGGCCCCTCTGTAATGATAAGCTTCTGCACAATGACACTGAACTTCAAGGAATCAACAGTACTTGCAATACAGGCTACATCTGTGGCACACATCAACCCCTGACAACACAGACAGTGAGTTTTCAACGCATGACAAACCCATTCCATCTTGACAAGAGAGACTGCCTCAGACAAAGTCACTGTGGAATGTAACCAGTCTTCCTGTAGCTGATATCCTTTCATGGTATATATGCCACTTACATTAATGCAGAATGTAACTACCCTGTGGTCTTGACGCTGATATCACTTGAGGCTATACATGCCCCTTGCATCACTGCAGAATATAACCAGAGAATGTAGACAGAGAGTGGCCCTTTAGCTATCACGCAATGGTGTACATACCACTTACATTACTGCAGAATGTAACTACACTGCGGTCTTGATGCTAATATCACTTCAGGCTATATGTACTGTTCTGGTTCAGTAGAACATAAAAACAAGGAACAGGAAAACCTATTCCTAAATAAATACCAGTTAAAACAAGGTTAAGTTTAATTTGGTACCACTAGTTGCTTCCAGAAAAATGTTTTAATGCTTTGATAATAAATTCACAATAAGCACTACCCCAATTTGGTGATGTAACACTGTTTGTTTATTATATGATTTGATCTTGTATTAGTGTATGAAACTGAAGGCTTTGTAGTATCACTAATCAGCAAGTATGTCATGTGAATAGCAGTTCAATGCACAAAACACTACAATAACACTGGTATTATGTGAAATACTAATCTCTGTGGTTAACTTAGAAAACCACAACCCTATGTTATGGTGTGAGGAACACAATGTGTTGTTCTGATCACTTGTACTATGCAACTCACTGACAATAAATCACTGATAATACTGTCACAAAAATTCCTATAACCGTTGCAAATATTGTCGATGATAACACTTGTGTCAGTATCAAGTCTTGACCGCCCTATGTGGTTCTGGTAAGATTTGCGACAGCCTTATGCAGAATGCAACCTTACTAGTGTGGAGGCACACGGAGCCAATTGAAGACCTATTAGCAAAGCCATGTTACCAGCTAGCTACCCGCGTACTCAAACAAAGACCCAAGCTTCTGGAAGCTTGTCGTGTTCCTGCGTGATTCTGAGTCATCAAGCGTGCCGTGTGCAAGTGTGCAAAAGTCACATACACCACTATGCAATCATGTCAGCTAACTGCAATATTGTGCAATCACTTGGCAAACAGGAATACAAAAAATGCACAAAATTACAAAACAATTTGTCCTTAGCATGAACACTTACATTACTGCAGAATATAACCACAGAATGTAGCCAGACAGTGGCCATGTAGCTATTATTTCATGGTGTATATGCCACTTATATTACTGCAGAATGTAACCCACACTGTAGTCTTGAAGCTGACATCACTGCAGGCTATACATGCCACTTACATTACTGCAGGATGTAACAATATTTTGGTCTTGTAGCTGTTATCACTTCAGGTATATATGCCACTTACATTACTGCAGAATGTAATCACACTGTGCTCTTGAATCTGATATTACTTTAGTCTATATATGCCACTTAGACTGCTGCAGAATTTAACAACATTGTGGCCTTGACGCTGATGTTACTTGAGACTATATGTGCCACTTACATTACTGCAGTAAGTAAACAAACTGTTGTCCTGTATCTATCACTTACAGCAATATATAGTTCAATATTAAAATGAAACAAAATATGTACTCCGTCTACTTTAATGCAACAAAATGTCCTCTATCAAGAATATATAGGTCAATTATATTACAGCATCAGTTCTGTGCTGTATGTTCGCACAACTTTGTACATTTGGTTTTACACACGTAAAACCAATTTATGATGTTTCAAAATGTATCTAACTCACTAACATAACACTGCACAGTTCATTTTCAGAAGCTAGTGGTGCCTCAGCTATTTAAAAATTTTCCCTCATTTTATGGAACCCAGAAATTCATTACCATATTCACAAAAGCCTGCCAGCTGCCCACATCCTGATCATTCCTAGTGCACATATAACACCTGATTTTAACCCTTTCTGTGAGAGTTTCTTCTGGATGCTAATGTATAATGAAGAAGAGCCAAAGAATATCTCTGCACATGTGCAATGTGCATGCATGAACATGTGTCTGTGTGCACAAGCACGTGTGTGTATGTGTACATGAATGAATGTAAATGAGAGCATGCATGCGCGCATGTGTGTGCATGCAAAACCTAAACTTATTTAACCCTCTGTGGGAAGTTTTATTTTTCAAGTTAAAGTTTAATCACCTCTTAAATTCACAATAAGCTGTCAGTTGGTGTATCTAAAGTGTACTGCTGTCAAAACAGCACATGTGAGTAACAAACACTGACTTTAGCAAACATGGTGGAAAAAACAGCAGTAAATCTGAAATCACAGCTCTTGTTGTTGAAGGCACTTTGCAGACATAAGTGCACATAATTCATATAGAACTAACAGTACCTAACATGTCAAAGGATGCAAAGGTACATCCACTGCCCACAGTGTTAAAACAGGTTATTTTAGACATTTGGTTAGAATTACCTGGATGCACACATCTATGAGATCATAAATACTGAGTGCCAGTTCCATGAGGTCAAACAGAAAGGCAACATGCTCCTGGACAGGTAAGTAGTTGGAATTGCCACTAGCAAATGAACTCAACATCTCCACCACTGTTACAGTACACTGCCATGTCACAACATGTTGATCAAAGAACGACAGTCCTTGCACTTTTGCCGTTGTTGCTTCGAAGTTGAACTCACCCCGTGAATGTTTCTTTACTTTTCCACCTTAACAAAAAGCACAAAGTAACTTCTTACAGAATGTAAAACCATGAATACAAACATACGAGTACAAAGAGAAAAATAATTACCTGCTACCATGATATATAAGAAACTGCAGAGAAGGAAGCCCAGAAAAAGAGACCAAATAAGCTACAGAGAATAAATGGGCTATAGTTGTATCTGCCCTTACTCAAGAACCATACCATTCAGATATATGGGGGAGTGGAGGCACAGTTCCACGCATCCATATCATCAAATATTAATGGAAAAATTGGTTAGCTTCATGTCCTTGCTGCCTTATCCCTGAGGAGACAGTCTCCTAGATCCACTGCATAGGAGGCTGGGAAGAAAGGAGCCGGTCTGGGTGCTCCACCGCAGGGAAACATTTCTACGTACGCCATGAATAAAACCCCCAGTTCCTAAGTCATCCAGCCCACTGTTTAGACATTAGCCTAAACAAAATATTCTGGCTCCCAAGGCAAATATGCTGAAATATAAACTGCTAAATAACAAACTAATGTGGTAAGGATACGTTTCAAAAATGCTGAAGGAATTCCAAAGAACATGAAACAAAATAGAAAACACCTAAAAGTAAGACCAAGATAAACACAAGAACAATAAATTAAGAAGCATGTCTCACAAGGAGGAACATCATAGGAAGGAACGAGGAACATCATAGGAAGAAACTGGGTAGCAGCAGCTCTTGAGAACTTGGGACAGATGGACGGACAGACTCAGTCAACAGACACGCTGCATTAATTGCACAAGAAGACAATGAATTTCATAATATGTACTTTCACCAAAAGAACTCTTAATGCTTTTACAGTGGCAGTTACATATGCTCACTGTTCTTTAATCCTCTTATCCACAGTTTCAAAAAACCCAAATATCTTCTGGGTCAAATGCATCAAATCAAAAATCGAAAAATATACAAATTCCAAATTTAATAAGAATATACATGTATATGTATACCTACATAATCCAAAGCTGGGGATTATCAATCCTTTAAAATCTGACATTCACTATATAATACAAAACAATACACTTCATACCTCACAGAAAACACAGTGTCTCCATGACAAAGAACAATCAAATAATGCTGTTCAGAAAAATAACTGTTTACTGTAAGAATCATACAAAACAAACTGTCTGATCAAATACCAAGTGTTCAAAAGTAAAAATAAATGGTATAGATAATTAATTTTCTGCTTTCAGGAGTTCAGATTAACAAAATCACTTCCATTGTACCTTACCTTCTGCAACATCAATACTGAACTTCTTGCTAAAGAGTTTGCATATTTCCTTAGTCATTTTCTTAATAGTATGCCGAGCCTCATCTCTGATTCTTCCAACGCCATACAACAAAACATGACGCTGATTGCAGTCATGCAAGCTACTCGGCTCATCCTGCAACAAAGAACAAAACAACAACACATTAATTTTACAAGGCAGTTTTGTTAACACAGTTTTCAGCAATAAGTTTCAATCTTTATGGACATTATCCATACTCTTGCAAAATGCATAACATCCTCCCAGAAAAATTAAAGTTTGCTGACACATGGTCCTACTGTATGTAATTTCTTCTCATACTGTCATATCTACAGTAATGCGTTCCATACGTGTGGCAGAGGAAAATGTGTTGTATAAAGCAGATGTCTCGATCTCATTTCTCCTGGGCCACTTGTTTCTACACCCTCCATTGGAGTGACAGAGGTAATTTGTGGTGCCACCAGTGAACCGGGAGGCACACCATCATCCTTTGGTGAATCTGGTGCATCCTGTGGACAATTAAGAGGAAGTAAACAATATAAAATGTGTAACATTGCTGCAGGAAGACACAAAATTTTCAACACACCTACACCCATAATTAATTCGTGTGAAATCAATCACCATGCAAAATTTTAGTTTGAAAACCAGAAGGGAAAAGGACCTTGGGGATGAATGAACCTTGAAGTTAAATAAGAGAATACATTAAAAAAGGGAACTTAAGTGTCAGTTCCACTACAGCATCAAATGATGAGATTAGTGAATAATTAACACAGAAGGAAGTAGAAGGAAGTGGTTGCAGTCTAATGCCAAATCTATCTCACGATTTTCATGGACTGCAGAGAAGAACAGGACACCCAGTCCTCAGACTGAGATAAGAACATGGGACTTTCCACACATTAGACAAAGGTGAATGTGATATTTAAGGAGTTACATGTACATTTGAGACAGGCAACCATAGCCTTTTATACAAAATAGATGATAAATACCACTTCCTGTCCTGTAGTAGAAAAGGGCCTAAGAACATGAAATAAAGTAACAACACTAATAATTCTAAATTTCAGTGACTTGGGTTAATGAAGCTAGACTAGATGCCATCTGCTGAAGAATACGAGTAAAACAGCTTGTCTTCTGCTACAGTTGTGTTGACTTCCTAACAGTATTCACTCAAAATTAACAGAAGGCAACTGGCTTCACACTACGAGGTCTGCAAATAAAGTAATGAGACTGATTCAATATAACTCTGTACTTACTTTTAAACTACAAATCGAGTTTGTCCCCTTCAAAATAGTTCCCTTGGGAGGCTACACACCTCCGGAGACGTTGTTCCCACTCTTC
>Ga0268261_10002718_pt1 | contig 12755 bp, 11 predicted proteins | sample TergutNc150P1_FD_190353 | JGI IMG/M metagenome (GOLD analysis project Ga0268261, IMG submission 190353) | Nasutitermes corniger P1 segment gut microbial community from laboratory colony in Florida, USA - Nc150 P1 (SPAdes) (version 2) | ecosystem: Host-associated > Arthropoda: Insects >... | reverse complement strand
GGGGGGGGGGGGTCAGTCAGAGCTTCACACCCAATCACCAGTGTGTTAGCAAAGGGTACTATCAAGTAATTCTTTTTAAGTTACGGTGCTGACACTGCTTGTGTCTGTGTACAGACTACTGGCTATTGTAGTAGTAATTATAAACTTTAGTGCTCTATGTCTGCTGCTACATATTCTACTATCTGAAAGCTTTCATACATAACCCCACAGTTTAACACCATCCTTAGGCACGTGGTTTTTACATACAAGAAAGTTTCATATGGGTGAAGTTGTTCCTGTGCTTGCTATGAAGGCCTATCAGGCGCTGGAGTTGCAGCTCCATGCATTGTTAACTTCAGTGCTAGATGGAGGTGACTGGTCAGTTTCATGCTTTCTGTTTTTCTGGGATATGATGCTGTATACTGTGGTAAGGAGTTACCATTTACTGTAGTTGTGTATCTGGATAGCATCATCATAGACAATCACTTGTACGCTGTGCATTACCTTATGGACCCAAGAGTCCAATCAAACTTTGGACACCCCTACAAACATTTCATGTCGGTGCCATAGCTATGATGCTGTAGCCTGATTCATTAAACTGTAGCCTTATGTTGGTAGTATTTCAGGCTGTGTGGCCCCTCCAAGATGTTTATTGTGACATTTCAAACATTTCCCCCACCTAAGATGTTGCTTTTCATCAAGCAATAATCTTACGCAAGTTTCTTACTATCAACAGATTGAAACAAATTATGGTTGCTATAGTTGGATGGAGTGTTTATCTCTCACTCTCACTCTCTGTCTCACACACCTGTATGCATGCCCTTAGACTAAATAAGTCACGACATTGAGTTACTGTGCATTAAGGCTCTGGACTTATGTACCTTTGCTTATAACTGGAACACTTGCCATACTTATTTTCTTGATTTTTCTCAGCTCTGTTTTTATACAGGCCATGAACACTTTCTTAAAATTCTCTACAATTCATCATTCTCTGGCCATCCTGCCTTTTTATAGTATGTAATGAAGATACAGACAGCATTGTAAAATAAACTGTAAGTAGGTAGAGCATTTTATATCCTCCTGCATATCTTATGTATAAAATTTATTTTATTGTTGTTGTTGTTGTTATTCATGACATGTAAAACAAACAAGCCACATTAAGCTGTGTATTTGTATGGTACTTGGTTCATGTCTTGGCTGACACAAGGACCATTCTAACAGGTATTTGTGATGTCTGCAATCATTTGAGGGAAGTCCTGGTATCTGCATCAGATGAGGCCACAACTACTGCTTCTTGCTTTCCAATTCACTATTCATTAACTGTGTTTTTATTTGAAACTGATTATGAACTACTTAAAACAGAACTGTATTGGAGATAGCTGTCTTCTGGAATGTGATGCTTTGTAGACTGCTACAAGCATCCTGATGTTTAACAGGATTATGCAGCTTCCATCTTCAGGATCTACCAGAGTACATACTGTCACATCTCTGAGACAGCAGTCTTTATATTTACCGCTGTGAGAATGTCATATCTCATTATGTAGGAAATTGTGTTGGATGCCTTTTGTGAGGTGGTAGCCCTCCCTCATGTATGGGAAGTCCAGTGTACAGATCTGTCACTGGAAACCAGCTGTTCTGACTGAGGTTTTTTGGTGGCTTTCTTCAGTTTTGCCTTGAAAAGGCCAGGATAGTACCTCAGATTGGGACATGACCGCTTCCTTCCACACTCGTTTAATGTTTTATCCGTTAGTCATCATATTATTCAGCTGAAGCTGCTGACAGCATTATTAAATAAACCATAAATACATGTTATTTACTTACTATTTTCTTCTACAGAGTTGTGAAGAACTGGTGTTATGCCTTTCAGTAGGAGACTTTGCTGACTTTACAGCACAGTTAGAGGGTCTGGCATCAATCTATCAGTTAAATGCTGAAAAAAAGGTAAAATGCAAGGCATTTAGTGCATTGCAGAGTCTAGAAGCAGATTTGGGAACTCTAGCCACACTCCAGGCTTTTATCAAGGAGCCTTTCAATTTGGTTCACAAATCACCTGTTGGCATTTTGGAAAAAAGGCGTGGAGGTATGTTTTTTTAATAAAAAAAACTTAATCCTTTGATCTGACTTTGCTTAAGTTACTGCATTCACATATGTATTTAGATACACACATTTTGCTAGAGTGGAGACCAGTTTTGGCAGCATGTCAGCTAAGATCTTGGTGTGGCAGTACACAGATATAAATTGTAATGTTGCCAGGCTTTCTCTGCTTTGAAATGGTGCATGCATATAACTTTCGCAACAGTACAGTTGCATAGCTGAATCATGCTAAAAAAATTGTTATGGACAGTTTAAGTGTTTGAGGATTCAGTAGATGTGCTTGCATCCCTACAGATTGCCTATGACAGTCATTCCATCTTATCTTGAGATTTGGTAGGCCGTGCATCGTAATATAATTCCTTTATTGATGCCAACTTGATACACAATTTTTTATATAAATTACATAAAATTAAGTTCCTCTACATGTTTCGAGCGTCATTTGCTCATCTTCAGGAGTCTCCCCTTAGCAAGTGCACAAGACGGCCACCTGCAGAGAATGAGAATACCAGAGGCTGCATACATGTACAGTTAACATCATTGACCTCCTGAAGATGAGCGAATGACGCTTGAAACATGTAGAGGAACTTAATTTTATGTAATTTATATAAAAAATTGTGTATCAAGTTGGTATCAATAAAGGAATTCCATCTTATGTCTGCTTGTACACATATAATACCTTGAATACCTAACATGAAGATGTATATGCATTTCTTTGCACATTTGCAATTTACATTGTGTAACAGAAAGTCTTGATTTTATTAGATTGCATTGAAAATAGGTCTTGTAATGTAGTAGTATATTAAGATATGACTGTGAGGTATGTATTAGATATATGAAACACACAGCACCACTTTAGAGGAGTGTTCTATGCACAGAGTGAAGAATATCTATATCAAGATGGGTTCTTGGATGCTTTGTGTTTGAGTTATTTCAGTTTGTAAGGAGATATATGGAAAATAAAGTGTTCATTTTAACTCGTGTGTCTTTTTGCTGTGTGATGGAGTTATTCTGCATTATTAGCTTCTGTGGCCAAAGAGATACTTTTTTAAATTGGCTATGCAATTGGTCTGCTTTGACCTACCCATCATTCCAGGTATTTGCCATTCATACATGTGTTAACAGCAATGTTAAAATGAGGTGGAGCACCATCATATATGAGCAACATGTATATTCATGTCTGTAGTGCTGTGGTTTTCAAAGTGTGCTCTGCAGATCCCAAGGGATCCATGACTAGTTCCTAGGGGATATGTGGATAAATTTTTGTAGTGGCTGCCTTGAAGTTAATTAATTTTTTAATTGAAGGAATAATGTTTGTTAAAAATATCATGAAACTTCTTTAATTGGCGATGTATTTATTTTATATGACTATTAGAGTGTCTAATTAAGAAACTTCTTTACCCACAAAGTGAATGACAGTCATATTAATTAAGGTCAAAGTTATGTATGCTACTGTTATGTATTTGTAGCTATCTAAAGTCAGTTCTGAGATACAAATTTCTGAATTTTGAATACCTTTCATCCAAACACTGTATTTACATAAGGGAGGATATGAGGATCCATGGTTACTTTTCGAAGCCATTAGGGGTCCACAAGCAAAAAAGTTTGGGAAACGCTGCTGTAGTGGAATGTTTTCCATAATCTCTGGAAGGGTTATGTGTAAAAGGCTGTGATGAACTGCCCCTGTCAGCCTGTGCTGGACAACATGAGGACGCACCAGCATATCTTGCTGCATAATAATCCAGAGCAGTGCAGTACTCAGCATATCTCCTCTTATCCCTGCCAACACATTTACTGAAAATCATTATTGGTGTTGTGACATAATGATTCCATTTGGATTAACATTTGCCCTTGAGTGATGATTGTGGAAGTTTATCATGCCATTGTGAGTACAACATACTTGTCTGTGACTAGCATGAGGCCCACTGCTGCAGGAGCCACTGACAAAACTGTGCTGTTCCATTATAACCATGTGGGTACAGGCCTCATGTCTCTGAAGGTGCTAAGGATTGCGCTTGGAGTACCTGCCAGACAATCATATCAGGTTGTTCTGTAACTGCAGTTCTCTGCATGCTGGTTTGAGGATGTTTGCATTGTCATCCAGGTTTTTGTCTGCCAGCTGTTGTATCTGGACTGCCCCTTGTCTTCTGTTGTCTGCTGCCATGTGGTCAGATGTTTTTCTTACCCCTGAGATGTTGATCAGTGTTAGAAGGGATTTCTATATGGATCTCTAACCCTTGAAGCTGAAGGTGACTTCTTTCTTTGAAATGCCAACAAGCACAAGTGATGCACAGCATGACGTCCCAGAAGACTGGGCTGCTTGATTAGTCCACTGTGAAAACCTCAGAACTTTCCAAGGTTGTCCCCCTGAAACTTGAGAAGCCATGAGATGCTTCCTGGTAAAGATGATGTGCATCAACTTCATTGCTGTATTCACAGCCAAAAATGAAATGCCTATCTGCTGTTCTCCACATATTTGTATTGGTCAACCATATGTCCCACAGAACAATGACTGAACCTGCACAGCAACACTGTCACTTTGCACTAATTACTGAAGAACATAATGTTAAACATGGAAAGCGAGTGTCTTGCAGTGAGAGTTTTGCAGTGCAGGTTTGACTGCTGCATTTACTCTTCACTTCTCTTTACAAATGCAGCATTCAAGAATCCATGTTCATATAGACTTAGTGCACTGTTTTTTGTGTATGTAACATTGCTACAGTGGTGAGGATAGTATGGACTTTTTGGGAGTGGATAAAATATGTTAACAGTGAATATTTGAATGTGAACTTTGTCTTGTATACTATAAGGTAAGAGTTAATTCTGATGCCATTTGTATGTAGTTAGCATTATTTTAACACTGATGTGGTTGTGATGTAAAAAGTGGAAGGAAATTCACATTTGTTAGTGTGTTGCTTGAAATTATAAGTTTTTTGCTGCTTAGTACATCATAAGCTAACAGACATGAATTTAAAATTTAGAAGCAGTAATGTGGCAGAGCTATTATGCTCTGTGTATATTTCCCAGCTTGTATCTTTTTTTTGTACAGTGTGAAGTCCTGTGTCACAAGTACTTGGTGTTTATTCCAGAAACTTCAGAGCGTGGATACTTGCATTAGGCATTGCTTTTTGTGCTTGCTGAGACTTATGTTTCAAATTTACTTTAAGTACTTCTGCTAGTGTTTGATATGGCATAAGTAACATTTTTTTCTGTTTGGATCATTGAACGTCTGTCATTGCTGTACACAAGGTGTCAGGAGAACTATTTTTCAGGGGGTATATTTTTCAGAATACAGCTTTTTCTAGAATATTTTGCACAGCTTTACTAAGAAACAGTAGGACCAGATGTTAGGGTATACAGATAATTGATGCAAGTTTGGAACACTACTTATTCCCTATACTGTCTAAACTTTTACATCTTTTCTTACAAGTGGATGTTAGTTTTTGAAGTACTGTGCACGTGTTCTGCTAACTGTGAGTGTTGACATGCATTTATTGAAAGACTAATAATGAAGCAGAATAAATTTGAATTTTCTTGGTGGTACAATGTGTGACATTAGTAAAAGATGTGTAAAAGACTGGACAGATAATAATACAGTGATAAATTTACCTTCGCTGTGCAGTTAATGACTGAGTTGGATTAATTTATTGAGAAGCACACTGAGGGAGATATTTACCATTGTATTTTGTTGGATATGTGTGTGTGCTGAAATTTCCAGTGAATGTTACAGGCCATGCTATGAAGCTGATATATTTGGTACCTCCATATGATCTACTTGACCAGCAAACAAAATCATCACTGCCCCTATCAGTAGAAGAAGTTACTTCACGAAATTTGGGGTACAGTGTCATGGTCTGTATGGAAGGATCCACAGCTCACAAATTGCAGACTACTCCACTTATTTCCGTCAACCGTAGTCCCAATGGCAAAAGGTGATTATGATGTTCAGAGTACTGTACTTATTAAATTTTGTAGTTTTGAATTGAATTGTAGCACAGAAATTGTAAGTAGTGGCTTTTAATACAAGATTTAAGCTATTATGATAAGTACCGTATATTCTTGAATCCATTCCGCACCCGAATCTAATCCGCACTCAGTTTTTGGCGATTTCTTAAATGGAAAAAAGTTAGTTTGCGGTTCTATACTGCACCTTTCCTTCAATTGCCCCTTGCCCACAGGGTGACTGATTGAATAATATTGGATGTTACCAATGCATTAAAATCTGACACTACGCCTGGGGCTGATGAATCATACCGGTACCATGAAGCGGGCCTTTCTCAACAAGCGTGCGCAATCTTGTCTAAAGCCAGCTCGCACCTTAGTTGTTGAAACGTGGAAGGTGCTTATTCCAATTTGTCGTGTACCGTAGTTACGGAAGAGGGACGCCAGATATCTAAAAGACTATCAAATACGACAAAGTTCAAATGTGAAGTTATTCGGTGCGCAGAGGAGAAGGGAAACCGCAAAGCTGCTGCAATTTTTGGAATTGATGAAAGCAACGTTCAACTGTGGCGGAAACACAAGACAGCAATCAGTGGGTGTGAGGCGTCATGAAGGAAATTTACTGGACCCAAGAAAGGAGGATATCCTGAAATTGATGATGCAGTCTTCATGTTTTTTCAGGAGAGACGCAAGACAGGACTGTTTGTGAGTTATGATCTACTTCGCGAGGAGGCAAAAAGAAGGCCACATTTTTTAACATTCCTCAAAGTTGTTTTAAAGCCAGTAAAGGATGGGCTATAAGGTTCATGTGCCAAATGGGGCTGGCGTTGTGGCGTAGGATGACGATATGCCAAAAGCTCCCAAAAGATTTTGAACAAAAGTTGTTGAATTATCAGTGGTACATCGCCAACCTGAGGAAGACGGGAAATTTTTTGATGGGGCAAATTGCCAAAATTGCCAAGTAATAAATAAAATAATAAATTATTGTATTATATTGTTCTTACGGTATGTACAGTAGCTCTATCATTTTTCCAAAATCCAGCTCTCGACCGTGAATCTGATCCGCACGCGATTATAATCCACATCTGATTTCTTCGCCCTCTAAAACTGTAAAAAGGGTGCGGATTAGATTCGAGAATATGCGTTATATGTGTTAGAATCTCAGGTGATCATCAACAGCGTGGAATAGAAACCAGTGTTTTGGTGATAAGAATTGTCTTTCATCAGGGTTGATGTGTGGAGTGACTGTTAGTCACTGATACATCAGTCAGTGCATTGCCTCTTTTCTCATACATGGGTGGTCTGAAAAGTTCTCGGCCTCGACCATAGATGGCAACACTATGGGCAAGATTTTTTTTCCCCAAGTTAGTACATCTGTCATAAGCATCCATGTGAAATTGCAAGTTATTCTATCAAGTAGTTTGTTTTATACAGCTGTCTGAAGCAGGAGTGTTGTCTGTATCCCCTAAAGTGGATAAAATTGAGTATCATGCGGTTGTAAAATTCTTTGTAAAAGAAGGTTTAACACCAAATGAAATTCATTTGAAGTTTATAAAAGTTTATGGGGACTCTTCTCCTTCGTTTTCAACAATTAAGAAATGGGCTGCCGAGTTTAAATGTGGCCATACCAGCCTTGAAAATGTTCCACGTGAAGGACGTCCAGAAAGTGCAACAACACCAGAAATCATTGAACAAGTGCACGATATGGTATGACGACGGCGGCGGCGGCCACGACGATGACGACCATAAAAACTAATGTTATGAAATGTTACTTTTGGTCCTTAGACTTGGTCAGATTCTTTAGAGGATGTGGGGTATATGCCATCAGGGTACCAGGGGCCGTAAAGTAGCTGGAATTAGAATTTGACCACTTCGCTGCAACTAGTGCCAGGGTTAAGAATGAGTGTTCTGTTACCTCTTCTCTGCCTCTCTTCATGGCATCAACAGGGATAGATTTACCTTCATGTTTAGATGCATGTGAGAGAAAAGAAGGGCATAGAGATTTTTGTAGGAAGAAGGAAAGAAAGAAAGAAAGAAAGGAAGGAAGAAAGAAAGAAAGAAAGAAAGAAAGAAAAGCCACCTGGAAGATGTAAGCATAGGTGGGAGGATAATAGTAAAATGGATCTTAAAGGATAGGATAGTGGGTGTTGACTTCATTCATCTGATTCAGGATGGGGGTTCTTGTGAATAGAGTAATTAATCTTTGGGGAGTTTATTAACTAGCTTAGCAACTATTAGCTCCTCAGGAGGGACTCTGGTATGTAGAGTTTCTGAACTGTAGTTAGAGTTGTATTTGTTTTTAATCATTACTGCTTCAACTTATAATTTCTAATTTTGTATGAAATATTAACACTTAAGATTGGTATTTAATAGCTTCAGTTCTCTATATGCTGTACATTTATTTCACATTTATTGCTAGTACTGTAGGGACCAACTTACTTACTAGTTGGAGTGAAGGTGAAGAAGCAAGCCGGTGAGAGGGAAGCAGGGCACATGCACCACCAGGCATTTTTTTTTTCAAAAATACTGCCTTACTTAAAGTGACAGTACTTATCAGTTTCTTTTAAACAATGGGGCAAAGTGGACAGTCAGATCTAACAAACTACAATTCATAGCAAGGAAAGAGAGGGTACTAAAAGGTGAAGTTACAATTAGGAAACACAAAATAAATGTTTATGTGTGCCAGAAAGAACTGTATTAGACCTGTTTGAGTCAAGCTGCCATTATGTGAGTACAGAAAATAAGGAAAGAAAAGCCAAAAGACCTGCTGGGAACATCTGGCAAGGAAAGATAAGATTGACAATGATACCTTATATATATATATATATAGGTTTATAATCTGCCACAGGGACTGAAGGTATTAGTTGAAACATTCCTATTGTAAGAGGCAGAATAATTCTTCCCATACTGGTTCTCTTTGTCTGTAAAATATATCATTAAGCAGACAGCTCAGTTTTTCAGGAAGATAGAAGGAAACAAAGTGTGTTAAGCATTGCCATACTGTTTCTTAGTACAGATTGGTTAAATCTAACTTCATGGTGACAGACGTTATTGGCTGAAGTCCACAGGGTCCAACCTTGAACATTTTTTTGTAAATATCTTGCTTAAAAAAAAGATGAGGATTGCACTTTTACCTAAGTCAAAAGTGGTGATGTTTGTGATGTGGATCCCCAACTGACTATGAAAGCTTTTGCCAACCACTTTCTATCTACTTCTATTTCTTCCTTCCCTGTCTATATCTCTAGAATCCTAGGAGTACCTTGTTTGGCTTTGACATGTTCATTTTGTTTCTGACAGTGATGTCATGCAGGACAGCCTTCAGGTGTTACACATTGCCTTAATTTGGTCAAAGCTTGAATGTGCCTCCATTGCCAATAATAATCTTACATCGGCAGATTCCAGTAATCGTGAACTACATATAAAGCAAAGAAATGTTTGTATTTTCCAGTTGTTTCTGTCAGTTTGATTTGCCTGGTATTTATGACTTAAAATTGGAATGTTTAGTTGTGAGAACCATTTATTATTTTGGTGCTTGCTTTGTTTCTTGTTGGTGGTGTTAAGGACAAAACAAACTGTGTGTGTTCAGTGAACACTGCTAATCTTCATGAACCAACAAAATTTAGCATGGATTGTCCATTTTTAATGTAAGTAATAACGAAAGATCAGTAATTCAGCAGGGTGTGTCAGTGCCATGAATGCCATGTGCTGATGTTTTGATAGTTTTAGAAACAATAGGATACCTTTCTTTTATAGGTTATACTCCTACTTTGTTACATTTTCTTTAATTTTTTATTTTGTTTGTTTGTTGTATTTGCTTTTAAGTGCTTGACTCTCATAGACTATGTAGTTCTTGGTAGGCACTACGGTGAGTTGTTGTTGTTGCTGTCATCATCATCATCATCATCATCATCTTCTATTTCAAATAAGAATTATTACCACAGAGGTCTTAAAATGAAAAACCGATTATTTAGTAAATTTTCCTTCTATCAAAAATTGGTATAAATTACTATTAAGTATAATTGATTTAGATGGTTGAAGTCCACTGATGGGTATTCTACTATATATCCAACAAGATGCAATGTTACACAGTTTATTTATATCTGGAAACTGCTGTACATGTTTCAGGTGGTACCTCCACCCATCATTATGATGATGGGTGGAGGTACCACCTGAAACATGTAGAGCAGTTTCCAGATATAAATAAAGTGCGTAACGTTGCATGTTGTTGGATGTATAGTAGAATATACTTACGATACACGGACCCATAAACGTTAAATCCACTGATGGAATTTAAAAGTCAAAAGAATATTGCAGTTATGTGTCCTCCGCTTCAAGGAAAAGTAAATATACTCTGTTTCATAAGAATTTTTTGCTCTTATATATATATATATATGTATATATATATATATAAGTTATTCCAACCTCTTTCAGCTGATATATGTAGCTGCCATTAGGGAATGCACACAGAGGTCGTGTTCAGTTAAGGACATATAACATTGTCGGAGGGAAAGGTAGAGTTTACATTTCAGAATAAGTTACAGTATCTTCATATGCAGTGGTCATTTGTGTGTAAAATGCATAACATATACACTACTGAATTTACAGTAAATTACTTGTGTCCAAGCATCTTCTTTCCAAAACTTTGTGTTTGAAATTTATGGCACTCATTTGGTTGAACCAATTCAAATCACAGAAAACTTTGCAAACCATTTTATTTGGTTTATAATAATACTCATTCAGGTGATGCTTGTACCACTAAAACTTTCTTTGGTGCTTTTTCCTCTGTTTCCATATGTTTATTTTCTGATACTGATTTTGTTATATGAAGAGGTATTAAATGACCATTGGCATATAAATCTGATGAATTTCATGGTATTCCAGGTCTTACTGTTAGGGTTGTATAGATATTTTTGTGCCTTTTCTTCAGTATACTTTAATCACAGTTTGCCTTCAGAACTGTTCCCATTCCTGTGCGTGCAAACTGCTATTGTGCCAGTTTTAAAAAAAATGCAATAGTGCATCTATTAGCAACTGTTATCCTATTTCTGTCCACAGTAAATTTTTTAAAGTTTTGAATTTGTGATTTGTGATCATGTTTCTCATTATTATAAGTTTAAATTAAATTTCTATCAGTGTAGCTTTATTAAATCTAAATCTGTGGTCTCTAATTTGTGCTATTTATTCACTATACATGCCCTTCATTTAGTTCTCAGAGTCATTTTGATACCATGTACTATGATTTTAGTAGTGCCTTCAATCTTGTACCACATACTTTACTCCTAATGTGTACGCAGGCTTTGGATTTACAGGTGGTTATGTTAGCTAGTTTTGTATATACCTCACTGGCAGACATCTTGTTAGAATTTCTGGTGCCATTTTGGAATAAATTTAGGTGTTCTACAAGGCTGTGTTTTAGGGCCTCTACTTTTTAATATATATTGATGATACATGTAATGGAATTAATCATTCCAGATGCCATATTTCTGCAGTGACATAAAACTTGATCATTGTAAAATAATAGGATGATTGCACTCAGCTACAATAAGATAGTGATTTTGTATAAGGTTTGTGTGCTGCTGATCTTATGAATCTCAACTGCAGTAAAACTGTAGTCATTACCTTCTGTAGGAAAATACCTGTCCCCCTTTTTTTAATATAAACCTGCTGATTCTTATATCACACTGACTCTATTAAGGACCAGGGAGAATTTTTTAATATATATTTTCATCACCACATTGATTTATATTTTCTCAGTCTGTCAAGCTCTTGAATCTCACTCATACTGTTATTTACCCTTTTTCAACCCTGGACAGTTTATTGATATATTTTTCCATTGTTACACCTGAATTTGCTTACACATTTTGTGTATGAAACTCACTTTACATGTTCTAAAAAACTTGTGACACCATAGGACTTGTGAATCTGTAATCAAAATCTCAGTAACTTCTCTATGTTTCATGTCAGTTTTTCCAGTAAAGATTGTGCTTCTGCCAGGTACACATTGTGACATTCATTTGCAGATATGTGGGTATTTTTAGAAAGCAAGCTATTAGACTCACTCAGATTTTGTATTCTTTACTGTAGTTTTATTATAATTTGTTTTTATGTGTCAATTATGTAAATTATGTGTGTTTTATTTTTGTTCCATTGTTTTCTTTGTTGTTATTGTCTATGTGTTTCTGCGCTGTTTCTATTATTTGCCACTAGTTTCTTGACTCAGCACTTCAGTAAACAAGATTTGAGCTGTTGTTGCCATCACTGTAGTAGTAGTTAGTAGTAGTAGTAGTAGTAGTAGTAGTAGTAGTAGTTGTCGTCATCGTCGTCGTCGTTGCTGTTGCTGCTAAAAAGACACATTTGTTATGGGCAGAGAAAGACTGGAAAATTGGTAGTAGATGCCTTCAACGTAAGAGTTGTAAGAAAGATTGTGGGAGTTTAGTCTTCAGGAAAAAGCAATGCCTGCAATGCATGAACTTATTCCAGGTCTGATTAGAAAATTCGTTGCAGATGGGGTTAAATACGAGGGTACTTCAAAAAGTTTCCGCACTTTATTTTTTAAAAAATCTTTATTTGTGTTACAGACATGAGAACAATGTTACTTTTCAATATAATCTCCCTTCTTCTCGATACATTTAGCCCAGCGATCTGTAAGCTTCTTAATGCCGTTGGAAAAGAAAGTTTGTGGTTGACTGCGAAGCCAGTCATGCACCGCCTCTTTCACCTCATCATCAGCTGCAAATCGACGA
>Ga0268261_10002717_pt1 | contig 12759 bp, 13 predicted proteins | sample TergutNc150P1_FD_190353 | JGI IMG/M metagenome (GOLD analysis project Ga0268261, IMG submission 190353) | Nasutitermes corniger P1 segment gut microbial community from laboratory colony in Florida, USA - Nc150 P1 (SPAdes) (version 2) | ecosystem: Host-associated > Arthropoda: Insects >... | reverse complement strand
ATATATATATATATATATATATATATATATATATATATATATATCTTTATCTTTATGTGGACTTGCCGCTACGACTAGCAAAGTGTTATGAGTAGAAATAGCCCCACCATAATTTTTGTTTAGGTTGTTTATGTGTCACATTGACAAATTTTGCACGTTTTGTGCTGGCAGAAATTTTCAAAAAATGAGATGAATTGTTAGTTTATAAAATGTCTCACGTTTCGCTTTCGTTTTTAGTGAAGTAACTTACTAAAGAAATCTAGTAATTATGCTAAATTTGTTCAAGATATTTCTTTTATGCCCACACACTTTTCATGTGTCTCTTAAAGTGGGTTGTCAGTGAAAATAAATTCTTAGAAATCATGAATATTACTTTCGATGGTGACGCGAGATCAGCTTGTAAATTACGTTCTAAGGGTTTCTCTTTTAATTGCACTTGTTTATCTGAGAATGTTAGAAAAAATTCGTGTTCTTTCAGAATTCTCTCTCTCTCTCTCTGGCTACACACTCTGTACACTTCCACCCTTCACCCACTCATAAAATGTTTCGTGCTATAAACTATGTTCAGAGACGAGCAGTCCAAGAAAGCATTCGATTTACTTAGATAATTTTAACATCTATGAAACAAGAATACGATTTAGGACGTGAGATCAGGAAGCACGTTGTTGTCTGCAGCTGCGAGTTCAAGTAAATTATTTGAAGAATAAAACGCGGTACTTGGCCTAGTCGGAATGAAAAACAATGCCATATGGCACTAAGATTCCTAACAAAAGTGGCGAATGTGAGTCATCTAAACTAGACACAAGAATTAATTTCTGAATGCAGAGAGTACAAAATCCTTCTACAAAAGAAAAATAGATATAGGTCCAGAAAAGACACTAAGATATTCATTGTGCGAATAGTGCAAAAGAAATATAAATTGTCTGTGGGCAAAATGTAACATTGTTAAATACTGCAGATTTTTGTACATATAGTTACCACTGGACTTTAATGTAATGTATTAAAAAAATACAGAGTTCAGAGTTATGCTCTTTTACATACCTTATATACATCTGTGCAACAAAAGCAACATGAAAAGTTTCTCTGGTCTAAGTATTTCCACAGTTGGAAACAGGTGGGCATCGTTCTTACGTACGGATATTCGTAAAGGGAGGACAGTCTGATTGTTACCTGTAGCCGGCCAAGAAGTGACGGTGAAAAGAAAGAGCCTTCTGTTGCAGGATAAGAACCCTTGTATCGCAAGCTTTGTTCAATCACTCTATAGCCTAAGCAATACCAACTATACCATAAGAAAAACTGGGCCAGAATTTCAGTGAAGCTAATATTTTAGTCATTATATGAAGAAAAAGAGCTATTTAGGAACATATCTCTTATTTTTTAGACACTGAAAGTGAAGAAGAGGAAGTAAAGATGTCGCTTTACGAGCCATGAAGTTAGTGGGGGACTGGACGTAGAACTCCATACATTCTTTAGCTCGGCAGTAGACAGTGGTGAACGAGCAGCTTCATGCTCAGGTCAGTCTACAGCCAAGGAAATATAGCCAGATATTTCCTGAACACTGTGCTGGGTGGGTTAAACATGCGTCTGGACGATAGGCAATGAAGACAAATCTCTTGCTTTTGTCAGGATTCAAAACAAGATCCCTCGGACGTTTAGTCCGTAGCCCAGTCATTAGGCCGAATGACCTGAGAAAGTGAATTTTTTTAAAGAATTCATGGACCTCTAATAATTTCTTTCACAGTATAAGATTTAATTCTTTGGGTTAGAAAAAAATGTAAGAATTATGTAATCCGCTACGCACTTTCGAAAATAATTTCCGTTATGCTGCACTGGTCAGCCATAATAGCCAATATCAGCTGGTCGTTAGACTTGTGCAGATAACATATAAAAATTGTTACTCACGACATCACTGAATATATATTCCCTCCCACACCCATTTAAAAATTCACATTTTTAGCTCAAAATTCTGAACCTTCATTACAACTAAATACATTTTGCGCGGTCGCTGTTTTGCGTTACTTTATTAGAATATCGTTTAACAACTGTGTTTACGCTGCCTATTATCATGTCAAACGGCTGATCCCAGTCGCTGCGCGTTCTAAGAAGTGAGCTTGCGGCCGTTTGTATGTTGGTGGGATTGCGGGTTCGAATCCCACCGGGAGCATGGGTATCTCTCCCCCTCTCTCTCTCTAGTTAGTGTTTTATGGTGTAAGGTAGATGCCTGCGCTTCCGGCTGATCACTCGTCCAGGGGAGTCCTACCGAGTGTGCTGTTTCTGACAGTGATCGTGAAGCCCGACAATGAGGAGTTCCTGGTCCACTGGGGAGCTGTTGTGCCACAAAAATAATAACACGCAAAATAATATTCCAGCGTTAAATGTGGTTAGAATATAGAGTACATATGGCTACCACGTTGGTAGCATTGATGGCAGAAAGTCAGCGCGTAGGAAAACTAGGTGGCTTCTTACGTACTCATATTAGTACTAATATTCCTGTAAATCCAGTACTTGGTCTTGAAGTAAGGAATGTGGATTAACAGTGGTTTGATTTTGAGCTTCCAAAAATTAATCACTCCACAAACTCTTTACATAAAGAGACATTACACTTGTGGGTAACATTACACCTGTGGGTAACATCACACCTGTGGGTAACATTACACCTGTGGGTAACATCACACCTGTAGGTAACATTACACCTGTGGGTAATATTACACTTGTGGGTAACATCACACCTGTGGGTAACATCACACCTGTGGGTACCAAATTCTTTCGCATTGCAACGTCCGCGAAATTTCGCAAGAATTCTATAGCCATATATAACAGCCTGCAGGACTTTCAATATTACTTTAATGGTTTTCCGACGAGAGAATTCTTTCTGATAAATATGGCATGGGCGCAACAAGCCACGCCTTTTACAGATACTTGCTGGATTGTTTTAGATCAATCGGACCTACTTAAAAGTTCACTTTCAATTTTCCAAGCCAAGGAGTCTCCCTTCAGGAATAACTGACACAAAACACAAACAACGTGTGACGTTCTTGTGTGTCACTGTAGGAACTGAAATGGGGTAGCCTATCGACCCGTTTGCAACTTTGGGGTTGTCAACTCGACCGTTACCACAATCATGAACACCGTCTGAACTTGTGAACAGCAACTCACAGATGCGATGTGCCAGCTGTCCGCATTCTCTCCTAAAACGTGGCCTCACAGTTTTGGCGGAATTCCCCGTACTTAAATGCATTTTACAGTAGAAATATTTTAAAGCTTTAACTACTGTTCAAAACTTTCCTGAAATTTAATGTTAATGCCTGTGCAATAGCCCATGCAGTTAGTGCCTGTTCCTTCCGACAGAGACCCGGGTTCGTTCCCAGGGCACTTCTTGTGGAATCTCAGAAGACAAAGTGGCAGAGACAGAGTTATCCCAGAATAATTCGGTCTTCTTGTCAACTACCATTTCATAATCAAGAGAACGGTTGAGTTATATTAAAAGGCAGTACTTTCAAACAGGCACAGTTAACCTCGTTACACAAGGGTGAAAGTCTTGGTCACTTTCCAACATTAAAAGACTGCACTATCAATCTTCGCTAGATTTTGCCCGGTGAAGTAAATAAAATGTATTTTAATATAAAGCTCATTAGAAATTGGGGGCTGGAATACCGAATGGTAGTTGAGAATTAGGTCTAACTCTGTGAGGATTCAGACCTTCTGGTCTACGACGCAACTTAAATTTGCAAAGGCACTACCGTCCTTGAAATCGTCGTGATCCACTAACTCACGATGCAGATTCGCATATCAGAAGAACTGCATACACACAAGTCAGAAAATCTTGACTTCACCCTTAGCAGCTGTTCCTTAGAATTCTAAGAATTAAACAATAATGTGTACTTTTCAGCCACGTGTACAGCCACGTGTTATAAAAGATGACACTGAGGATGAAACAGAAGTTTGCATCGAAAAGCCTTTGTCAACAAACAGGAGTGAAGCCTGCGTAATGATCGAAATGGGTACGAGGTTGAAATAACTGACAGAGTGACTTGGGGGCTACAAGTATAACCAAGCATCGAACAATGTAACCATATTTAATGTGGGGAAGACAAGATAAACGCAGTTATGTGATAAAAATAAAGACAGCCACAAACTGCTTTACATGTAGTGCTTCTCTGGTTGTACAATCTGGTCCATTTCTTTTCTTTTCCCATATTTCTTTCTTTCTTTTCCTCTGCTTCCTCCTTCCTTCTGTATTCTATCATATTCTATCGTTTTATATAATTAAGCTGTGTTCTCTCTATTTTCTGTTTGTTCCTTTATTCGTAGGTGATTTTCTATGTGTATAAAATTTAACTTCGCTAACGTTAAATCAGACACTAGTGTTAATGGCTGAATTATAAATAAAGAATGTGAAAGGGTGTAAAAGAGAGGAGCAACAACCTAACTTAAAGTACAATCCTAATATTTTTCTGGAAGTTATAATGGAAACTACATAAAAACAAAGTCAGTGTACTCGTTGTTCTGGTGAGATTTGTACCTGGAACCCAGTAAATCCAAGCCACAAAGTTACCGCCTGATCTCAACATATTCGAGACTTTATTGAACGGTTAGCACGCAGTGCTAGTTATATATATATCATTTACTGAAACGTTCAAAACGAAAAGATTTTTGTACGTGCTACACACGAATGTCATAAATGGCAGGGATTATTTTCGTAAGTTACTCAACTGATTAATAAGAACTTTGTTTCCTGTGAGGTTGGAACTAAATATTTAGTTATAATTTACATTGGTTTCTTCCCTGAAAAGGAGTGCGTCTGTTTGCCTATTATTGGATTTTAGATGTACTACCAGTTTAGCCAACTTCCGCATATTGCTCACAGAATTGATTTACGTATTCTGTTTGATTTATAAAATTAACGGCTGCTACTTCTCTATACAACATTAAGGAGGTGTCCGAAAGGAAGCACAATGACTTCATTGTAAAGTGCAAAAGACATTTTTATGTTTTCTCTCTATTAACTGCAGTCGTCTTAACTATTTAAACGCCGAGTTAAATCCCACCTGCCATCTGCTGGCATTATTAGGAGCTCACCATATTCTCCATGTTAGCAGGATAAGGGTTAATTTACCAAACACCGCTGGGACGGACGGCAAAGCTTCAACCTATCATTAGACCTACAACTCAGATAAAAGGGACACGTGCCCTTTCAAAGAGTGGGAATCGAAAAGTTAGTCCTAATAACTGGATAGTCCGTACGAGCATCTCACAACAGAACCACTGCAGTATGCCGTGTTTAGATGCGTGATTACAATTACGAAAAGCGACTATTAGCTTCGCCACGTCTGTCTGTCCATCCGCATGGAGCGACTTGCCTGTCTGTCACGGGAGGGATATCGTGACATTTGTTATTTTTTTATTTCTTGCAAATCTGTAAAAAAATTTCAATTTTGTTAGAATCTGACAAAATTGTCAGACCTATGCACATTTATGATAATATTCCGCTTAATTTTTCCCAGCATGAGACATATCTCAGACAAGTCTGCAGACGAAATAAAAACGCAAATTTTATGCTCAATACCTTTTTTTCGAAAAGCGTACCCTTTATGAGACAATGTGGAAAAATGTGGTGTAGCCATGCAGGTCTCAGATGACTAAATAATAAGGCGCATGCGCATTGCATGCTGGATAAATATGGCTACAGATAAAGAATCAGAATATGTAATACCTATCGCTTTCACATGGCAAAAACGTGTAGATAAAAGCACCTCAGTGTTACCTTATAGTACAATTCTACCCTTATTATTACACAGAAAAACACTGAAAAAGAAATTGAAACTAAAAAAAAAAACATTCTTAGTGCCTTATGACTCGAATATAAAACTATATAGTTTCTGTTTGGTTGTAATCCTATGGATTAAGACAAAACGGTGTCAAAATTCAGAAGACAATCCTAATCTCCCTAGTGCGGTTAATCTAAAAAAGTAGCTACACGACTGTAGGACAATTGATTCACAAACAGACCTGTTTGTGGGGTGTGCCAGTATGTAGCCACGTCAAGAGAATTGCTGTCGTAATAGACGTTAAAGCGTCCTTAACTTGCGTCTTGGTCGTTGAACAGTCAGCTTGTACCAATGAAAAGATCTAGAGAAAACATGACAGGTACTTGCAGACAAACGTCTTTAGCTATTAGGCACATATACCAATAATTATAAACGACTGTCCAAACTCATAGCACGTTTCTGTGTATAACCTTTATTAGTATAGAAACAGACTTCTTTGCATTTTATCTACATAATCTCAAATTTAGAAAAATAAAAGGATTTTAATCAAGTATTAGTACGTGCGCTCATGACACTATCGCCTAAAACAAATGATGGACACCTGCGCTCGTACTGTGCATTATGCACCGCTATGGACTAGGGCGATGCACCGCTATGGACTAGGGCGAATATGTCGCTTGCTACAGTCTATACAGGTCTGTCTGTAGAAAGGTTCTGATGCTTTGTCTACCAGTAATTGCGAGTATTTACCGATTTTTCGAAGGAATCATCAGTCATGTAGTTGACTTTCCTGTCTGGACTGCTTGACCTAGAAAAATATGACACTATGGCCCTTCGAAACGTCAATAAATATTTACGAGTCCACACGGCATAATATTGCAGGAGTCTTGAATAAGCAGCAACGCCGGTGGGAAAACCTCGAATCTCGAAAAGATTTTCATTTTTATGTTATATTATATATCTCGTAAATGTAAGGACGATATGCTATTAGGTTTGGATTATATTTATGTGCTCTCATCTTACACGTTTTCATCGCTGTCATGTTAATGATGGCAGGAATCTGTGAATTATGTATATTGGTATGAGAGGTGTGATATTATTACCACATTTCAAGGAACTATTAAAGGCAACAGATAAAAGGTCATGGTGATGCGCTGGATGTACTTTCCTGTACAACAATGTCAAGGCAGGAAGAAAATTAAAAGCCTTTTCCCTTTAAAACTTAAACAGTTATTACGAAACAGAATTCTAGATTCTATAAATTCCTGTTCAAGTGGTGTAATGCATTTCCTGTTGTCTACTTTTCGTATTCGTTCCTTCTTTTGTATGTTCCCTGAGTACGAAGTTGAAATTAATGTCTTAGAGTGTTCCATTCTTCTTGTTTGTCGCGTACAATACAAATATTCAGTCCCATGTATTACACCGTCCAATTCACGTCTATTAAGGACAGTTAATACTCTCCATAACACTTATATTAATATGACCTTCACAAAGTATGTAGGTACTGGGAAAGTTTTCGCCGGAAAAGGAAAGTCAGCAGTTGGACCCGATCCTGTAGCTCCTCGTTTTGTCATTGTATCTTTATTCGTGCGTTTCTAAACAAATTATGTGGAAGGTTGGGCAGTGATAAACTTTCCTTACGGAGTCGTTATGTCTTAATTTTGAAGTTGGGAAGTTCGTACAGCATTCGGATGTGTCAGTGGAGGTATAAGCTAAGTCACCAAATTCAATACCGGGTCTTGACTGATAGAAGCAGTCCTGAAACTTTGCCTTACGACATGTGACCAAAAACATGAGTCTCTTCTAGAAACACAACAGCAACTTATTTGCAGTTCGAGAGTTGTCTGGTGCTGGTACAAGTAAAGACGGTAAATATATTCCTGTCCAAGACCTGCAGATATATAGGGGAGTAGAGGCATAGATCCACTGATTATTAATCTTGATACTAGATGGAGATAAGTTGTTAGCTCCACGTCCAGTTTCTTTCCTTTGAGGCGAAAGACCTCGAACACCAAGAATGTTAAGCCCCATATGGGGTCTTAATATTTCAAAAAAGAGAGAAATTTCCTGCCCCCGTCAATAAGCGAAACTCCCGATCGTCCAAAACGTATCCTACTCACTACATTGATTTTCTCAGTTTATAGTATGCTTATATTTAGTCTTCCTTTTCGAACGTAGTAAAATTTGCAGAAGACCCAAGTCTTTTTTTTTTGTTGAGAACGTAATGGTATTTGGATGGACGTGAATTCTGAATAGTTCGAGTCGAAACCCGAAAGCAGATGAAGCGTCTACCTCACGTGTGGTATGCCAACTGCACGATCTGCCTACAGAGCAACACGTTTGAAGCTATGAAACTTCTGACTTGTTTATGGGATAGAATCTCTTTCAGCCGCCAATTACCTTTATTGTTTTTTCATGTTTTCCTCATGTACTCCCAACACATGCTAATGTAGTGCTTTACATCACGCTTCGACCGATTTGTTTTACATCCTAACAATTTCACTCCAAATTCGACACTACTCACACTTAGTTGCTGACCTATAATTGTAACATCTTCCGCTACGATTTTCTGAAGATGCTACTTTAGGTTACATTGATGACATATTAGTTCGACCGAGTGTCAAAATAGTTTTCTTCCAAGCTCATACCTGACCGACCTTAGACAATTTATGGCGAGTAATACCACGTGTGAAAGTGGAAGACGTGACCTGTGTGTTCGCTGAGCACAGTGTGAAACACAACTTTGGTGAGTGAATTATGTGCACTAAGTCCACAAATCAGAGTTCATCTAGATAGGTGACAGCCACTCACTCGTCCAAAAAAATGCCGGTCACTTATGCAGTGCGAATTTTGCAACTGTCTGCTTGAAATAAAGCTGCTCTTCAGCAGCTCAATGACGTGATTACCATAACGATTAATAAGAAATGCAAATTATGAGGCTCCTTGTAATGAAATATTTCCTAGTTACCTATTACGTTAACCTATTAATTTTCATCATTATCATCATAAACATCAAGGAATGGACCCTTTGATCCGTTCCGTCTCCCGAGTTATATCTGCTCTCTCCAACGTTTCTTCGGTCTTCCAATTGTTCTCCTTCCTTGTGGCCTGTAGTGATATGATTTCAAAAGAATTAAGTTTAGTGGCATTCTTTTGCAAGTGTAAAAGACAATTCCGTCTGTATTCATTTATCTTGTCTAGTATGCATTCAGTCTGTAGTTCACGGCGTACGGAGTCGTTGGTTTTGTGGCCATGAAGGGTGTAGCCTGCCAGAGGTCTCAATAACTTCATTTTTGCCGCTTCAATTCTTCGTCTCTGTAAGGTTGTCAGAGCCCAATTTTTTTATCAATATAAAAATTTAGGCAAAACTAAAGTGTTGTATATTTTCAAAATAGTTTCCGTTCTCACTTTCCTAAAAATAGTTCTCTTAATAGTACCAATTAATTGTAAAAATTTTGCTAATTTAAATTCCACATCATTGGAAAATTGGTAAGATATACTGCAGCCTAAATAAGTAAACTGGCTAACTTGTTCCAGTGTTTCATCGTTTATACTGATTTTTGTTCTTAGGTGGTCTGTGACAACAAAACCAAATACCTTCGCCTGTTTTGTGGCAATTTCCAAATTATACTCTTTGGATATTCTATGTAATAAATAAACTGCCTGTTGCAAATTGTCTTCTGTGTCAGAAATAATAAACTGGTCATCTGCAAATAATAGTGTGTTAAAATGAACTCTTTATAGTATTTACTAGTTTTTAGTTTCGTTAACCAAGTCCTAATAACTACATCCAAATATAAATTAAATAAAACAGGTGATAGAAGGCATCCTTGTCTCGTCCCTTGGTTAATAACTCTAAAATCGTCAGATATTCCATCACTTGCATTAACTCTTATAATGTTTTCCTTATACATTTTCTGAATTATTGTAATTAAATGAGTTGAGATTCCTTTGCTTGACATAATGGCCCATAATTTGTCTCTGTCCACTAAGTCAAAGGCTTTTTTAAAATTAGTAAATGCGATTTATGTGGGAATGTTAAATTCTCTATGTTTTTCAATTATTTGTGAACCTGAAAATATGCAGTCCATGCAGGATCTACCTTTCCGAAATCCATTCTGCTCTTCTAATAGTAAAACTTCTGCAATTACTGTTAATCTCTTTGCAATAATTTTTGAATAAATTTTGTATCCAGTATTTAATAAACTAATACCTCTAGAGTTACCTGGATTATTTCTATCTCCTTTTTTGTATTTGTATAACAATTTCTGTCCTCCATTCTTGAGGAATGTTCCCGTAAATCCAGCAAACCTTTAAAATATTCAAAAATTTATGTAAAAAACTTATTGGTGCATGTTTGTACAGCTCATTATTGATCCGGTCTGATCCTGGAGATTTTCTGGATTTTAATGCTTTTATAGTTGTTTCAATTTCTTCCATTGTAATTAAGTGAACACAACTTTCCTTTAATTTTTCACGTTTCCCTTCTGTAGTGTTGTCCTTAAATTATTTAGTCCATAGTTTTTGGTAGCAATCTAACAATGCGTGTTCAGTTATTAGGTTAATTTGCAAATTATCTTTTTCAGGTTTGTTTAAATTTTTAATAATTCTGTATGCATTTATTTGGCGTCCATATAAATCATGTTCAATTCTCGATACAAATGTTTCCCAAAATTACCTTTTAATTTTTCGTGTTTTTCTCTTCAGAGTTGCCACTAACCTTTTGTATTCTATTTTGTCAGTTTGTACAAGTGTTGTTAAATACCTTAAGTAAGCTTTCTTCTTGTTTTCAATCAAGTTTTTAATATCCTCATCCCACAAATTTAAACGCCTTTTGTGTCTTCTCTTTTTCCTTTTGCCTAAAGCTTCCTTAGCTGCTTGTTGTAATGTATTCTTTAAAGTTCGCCATTCTACATTAATATTAAGGCTTCATGATGAATGTATTAAATTTTGCTCTAATCTTCTCGGATAAAGTAATTTTATACTCGGGTCCTCTAACAAATGTACTCTAAAATGTCTTCTTGTCGTGGAAATCATTTAATAAAGATATACCATTTTTTAGTTTAAAAAAATTTGGAAATTAATAAGTAATGGTCTGTAGCAACATCGTATCCCTTAAAACACTGGTATATTTTACTGAAGATGATAATTTCTTGTTTGTTAAAACGTAATCTACGATGGATCTATAACCTCGGGCACTCCACGTCATTTTATGAATTTCTTTATGTCTAAAAAATGTCTTCGTTATTTTTAATTCATTTACTGATGCAAATTCTTTGAGTTTGTGTCCATTATTATTAACAGTAATTTCACCATTTGTGTCCAAAATTCTATCGATAGGAATTTTCCCAACTCTTGAATTATAATCTCCGGCAACAATAATGTAATCGTTTTTGTTAATTTTGTCTATCTGATCTTGGAGAGTTTTATAAAATTCTTCTGTTTGTTCAGTTTTCCCTTCCGCAGGGACATAAACAGCAAGCAATGTTAAATATCTTCTTTGTAATTTATATCTTAATTAAAGAATTCTTTCATTTATAAATATGTAACTATGTATTCTCTTTTTATATTTGGTTTTAATCATTATTGCTATACCTGCAGCTGTTCTTTTATTCGTTGGGACACCAATGTACAATAAAACATAATCTTCCAAATCTTGCGAGCCCTTTAATTTCTTGTTTGTTTCTGGTATCAGTGCCATATCTACATATGTTTCTTTTCAATTCTCCTGCAGCAGTTTCTCTTTGCCACATAATCATCTGACATTCCAAACGCCTATTTTCAATAAACCTGAATTCATTGTCCTCTTTTTCGCCTTGGTTGTCATTTGTAAATCAGTCCTATGCTTCCTCTGGAGCTTCGGAGTTAGGTAGGGTGTCTTCAGGATGGATAACCAGTCCCTCGCTGAGTAAGTTTTGTAGTAGCTAATCTCAGGGCTTCCAAACATGCCCGTTTTCTGTAGGGGTGTGCTCCCTTAACCGAAGTTCTCGATTTTGAGGCGCAGAGAACTCGCCTTCATCCGCTCCTCCCTGCTACAACTAAAGTTGTCTTGCCCAGGGATCACGAGCGAGGACGTGAGGAAGTCGGATTTGCTGGCAGAGCTGACCGATGTCATGTCAGACGGTGTTGCCCAAGATTTGTGGATATTATCTACCAGCGTCAATAATAGCCCTTGGGGCCAATACCAGCCTTTGATCCCCACCTATTAATTTTAACGTATTTTATTCAACACCCTGCTTTAAGAAGCCTCCTTCTGTATATCCCCATCAGTGGTTTCGTATTATTCCATGCAAATGACATTTTAGTAGCTGAAAAAAAGACCTGCCCATCATACATTATATAACCGTCCGGCTCACGATTCTTGCTCATTTGGTATGCCTGAGACCTAATTTTCAGGGATTACTGTGGTTTGAGTGTGATGGCCTTGGTGAAGATAACCTATATATGCAATTTTTGCTGAATTGATATTCTGGAGAATCTGTTGTGATTTTATTTTTAGTCACTGGGCGCTAATTTGGTACAGGCTTTTATTTGCATATGATAAATGTAGCACGGATCACTCTCTCACGTAGCGTATTCACTGTATATTTACCTTTACTGAATAATAAAATTATATTGTCCGAAACTTAGTAATCCCGATTATGTCCAATTTAGTATTATTTGTTTAAAACCGTACTCCCGTAGAAACATTTATAAATTTTTAACTATGTAATTTATTCTGTTAATCTGGCCTAAATCTGGAGCGAAGCACACGCGCGTCCTACTTACTTACTTACTTACGAAGCACACGCGCGTCCTACTTACTTACTTACTTACTTACTCCATGGAGCAGAGTCCTTCTTGAGAAGCTGACCAGTAAACTTTGCAGCTAGTCAAGAAATTCTCCGCATTTTTGGAACCCGAAAGTCCCTCACCGTACCCACAAGTGCCCGCCACCTGTCCCTATCCTGAGCCAACTCCATCCAGTCCCCACGACCCCCTCCAACTTCCT
>Ga0268261_10002716_pt1 | contig 12760 bp, 7 predicted proteins | sample TergutNc150P1_FD_190353 | JGI IMG/M metagenome (GOLD analysis project Ga0268261, IMG submission 190353) | Nasutitermes corniger P1 segment gut microbial community from laboratory colony in Florida, USA - Nc150 P1 (SPAdes) (version 2) | ecosystem: Host-associated > Arthropoda: Insects > Digestive... | reverse complement strand
CACTACAAAACAATATAAAACCACCACAGTACAAATTAAAACAAAATTCATATAGGAAAAGCAACAGTACCTAGTTTATAACGTTGTTAATCCACAGGTATAGCACACCATTTTTAACACGACCTTCACTTCACTTCACTGCACTTCACCACACTTCACTTCACCAACCATAAATACCCTTCACGGCACACACCGATTTAACCCCCTTCACTGCACTACACTTCACTTCACTTCAATTCCCTGTTACAGTATATATATATATATATATATATATATATATATATATATTATGGGTAACGACCCATATGGAGGCCGCGGACGGGTATGTGAAAATGTGTCAGGGTGGGCCATGGGATGGCAGGTCAAAACTATTGTGTTGTAGGTGGTTGTCTCCTTTCCTTAAGATTGTGTAGAAGGGGTTTCCAAGATTTGCTTAAGGTCAGGCCATCTTCTCTGTTCATATTGTGTGGGTGCATTTCATGTTCAATAGCTTCCCTGACGACCCGATCCATGTATCCGGTTTTTGCGGAGAGGAGTTTTTTATTCTGTAGTTTAATAAGTGAATTTCTTTGGGACACTCTGAATTTATAGATAAAGTAAACAAATTCAAAGGGTATTACAGGTTTAACAAGTGGCGCTGGAATAGGCTTTCCTCCAAGTACTTCGGTATTACCCGCCCAGTATTACTCCACCAGTACATCATATTCATACTTCATCCATCCATTATCGATGCTACATAATCTTAGAAACTGGCATCATCTTCAAGTAAGACGCTAAAAGAGAGGTAAAAATCCCTTCACAAAAACATTGGCCGGTTCCAAAAATACCGTGGCCTAAGCTAAGTCATGATTCAGAGATACCGGGAAAAATATATAGGCCTACTTTATTTATGTTTTTTGCACCGTGCATTGTAATAATCGTATAACATGAAGCAACAAAATAAACCTCAATTAAACTAATGTTTTAATTTTTGCGATGTATTCTACACGTTTCGCCGGTCCCAGTGGCCGCGCGATCTAAGGCGTAGGTCTGCAGCCGTTCGCCTGCTGAGATCGTGGGTTTGAATCCCACCGGGGGCATGGATATTTGTCTGTTGTGAGTGTTGTGTGTTGTCAGGTAGACGTCTCTGCGACGAGCTGATCACTCACCCAGAGGAGTCCTACCGACTATGATGCGTCGTTGTGTATGATCTAGAAACCTCAAGAATGAGGAGGCCATGACCCGCAATGGGTCTCAGCGCCACAGGAAAAAATCTACCTGTTTCGAACCTGAGGGTTCATCTTCAGGAAGACGCCTGTACGTACAGTATGGTATAATTTGTTTGTATGGAACGGTATTATCAGTCTTGTAGATGGAAGAATGTGTTCGAAACATGTAAAACACATCGTAAAAATTATAATATTAGTTTAACAGAGGTGCATTCTGTTGGTTTGTTTTATACGATTATATAGGCCTACCTGTGCTAAACTTCAAAGAAAACCTAACGTTCATGAATCCGTGCATCGTGATATAATTATGATGATCAGCTAATGAAATGCAACTATATAGGTTAATTTAATCTTCCAAGTCAACTCTACATGTTTCGGGCGATGTTCCAACTCATCCATGACGCCAGCTGGCAGCAACAGTGGTGAAAATTAGCAGATGCTGTAAATACCGTCAAGTGCTCCTGATGATGGGCGAAAACATCGACCGAAACATGTAGAGCTGACTAGGAATAATAGATTAACCTATATAGTTGCACCTCGTTGGTTGATTATCATAACTAATTCAAAGAAAACCTAACATTTCAACTGTTACGAACAATGGTGATTTTTAACTACAATAACATTTTTATGGTGTGTATTTATCTGGTTTCTCCTGGACTGTCCTGTTTGAAAATTTTCCGGTTACGTAAAAGTTCCTAAATTCCTTGCCAAGCTGAGCGCTTCTTAGCCTCTCCAGAACAGTACCCCATTGAATTAGTAGAAACGTTACTACTTGCCTTGATATATAGCCTATGTATTATTCAATTTACAGCAAAAGAATAAAATAATGACTAGGAGGAATATAATATCTTGTTCTACTGGATATTTTTATATCCCACATAATGTGGTGCCCGAGATATCTATGCTGCAAGAGCGAGACCCGCCAGTCCGAGTGGCTGCGCGGTCTAAGGAGTAGGTCTGCGGCCGCTCGCCTGCTGAGATTGTGGGTTCAAATCCCACGGGGGGCATGGATGTTTGTCTGTTGTGATTGTTGTGTGTTATCAGGTAGAGGTTTCTGCGACGAGCTGATCACTCGTCCAGAGGAGTCCTACTGACTGTGGTGCGTCGTTTTGTGTGATCTAGAAACCTCGTGAATGAGGAGGCCCTGGCCCAGTGGGGGCTGTCGGGCCAAAAACAAAGAGCGAGAGCCCAGGACCGCAGCAATACATCTCGCAAAAGTGCTTCTTAACATGATATGATATATTTTTTAACTTCAATTGGGTTGTCACCCGGTGGCAGTATACATTTACACACAAACAATACATAGAACAGCACAAATAACAACTGAACAACACAAATACAAAATAATGTGGAAGAGTGCAGGCCGTGCCCCGTCTTTGCGACTTTTACCCTGGCATTTGCCTTACAACTGAGGAAAAAGCACGGGAAAACCTCAGTCAGGTAAGAAAAACCTCTGTCAGGTTAAGAAAAACCTCAGTCAAAGTACAGTATACATATTACCAAAAACACCCACACATTACAAAACCCTCACAAACACACACATTACAAAACCCACTCATACACACACACACACACACGCGCGCACATACACACACTACAAAACAACATAAAACCAACACATTAAAAATTAAAACAGAAGGCATATAGGGAAAGCAACAGTACCTAGGTTCTAATGTTGTTAATCCACAGGTATAACACACCAATTTTAACAGGACCTTCACTTCACTTCACCAACCATAAATACCTTTCACGGTACACCCCGATTTAACCATTTTCACGGCACTACACTTCACTTCACTTCACTTCAATTCACTGCACTTTTTGATAGTTTGCAACCCACTCACTTTCCCTTTAGTTCTCCACATTAATCACTCTCCTAACCTTTTTTCTAAAAGCACTTGGCTTACAGGGGAAAGTTCCTAAGATTTCTGCAGGTAGCCGGTTCTAGATTCAGATGGTCCTATTCACAAAGAAATATTTCCCAATATCCGTCCTTTGCCTCCTGTTCCTGATTTTCCAGTCATGATCAATCCTGCTCAGATAGTTAAGTCGTTGTAATCTGTCAGCTATAATCTTCCACGCTCGTTCACCAGAATATGTTTTGAAGAGGGCACATATACGCAATGTCTTTCTACTCTGCGACAATGTTTTCCAGTTCGATCTGCTCATATAATATGCAAATTTAGCCGCTTTCTTTTGCACCTTGTCAAAAGCGTATATTTATCCCTCCCTGTACGGATCCTAGCACGCAGCCCTATATTCAAGAATCGGAGGCACTAGTGTCGTGTAGGCTAAACTTTTTGTACCGCTATTCCCTTTTTGGGTATACGCATTATAAAATGTAGTGCCTTTCAGGCCTTTTTCACCGTGTATTGACATGATCAGCCCAGCTTAAGTCGCTGCAAAAATTATTCCCAAGCATTTGCAACTGCTCGCTTCCGGAATTAATTGATCCCCTATTGTATGATTTAGTGGGTTCTTCACCCGGGCCATCGTAAAGCGAAATGCCTTACAATTACTCTGATTTATTTTCATCGCATTTTCAGCCGTCCACTCCACCAGCCTGTCCAGATCTTCCTGCAAACTATCAATGTCCCCATTATTAATTATTTTTATATATTGCACAATCATCAGCGAAAAGCCTAATAGTTGACTCAATGCTCCTCCAAATATCATTAACGTAAGCTAGAAATACGTGAAGTAGAAGAGGACCTAATACGTAGAAGAGGACCTAATACGCTCCCTTGCGGTACACCAGATGTTATTCTAACTTCCTCTGATAATTGCCCCCTACTTTGACTCTCTGTGTGCGGCCTCGAAATAACTCCCTTACCCATGCGACTATCCTCGAATCCACGCCCGAGATCGCAATTTTCATAAGCAGCCGATCGTGCGGGACTAAATCAAAAGCCTCCGAAAAATCGATTACAATAGCGTCGATCCTGTCTCCGTTATCCATAGAGTCCGCAATATCCTGGCAAACTGTGATTACTTGACTTTCGCAAGAATATCCCGGCCTGCATCCATGTTGACCCTTGTATAACCATTTATTCTTATTCCAGACTTGCCTTAAATATGATGCTATTACGTGTTCCATTTGCTTGCAGACCACCGAAGTTAAGCTAACCGGTCTATAATTCGTAATTCATGATCGATCACCCTTTTGTGAATAAGAACCACTATGGCTCGTTTCCAATCAGCTGGCAAGGTACCATTATTCATTGTTATGTCAAGTAGTCGTGCAAGGTATGGAATCATGGCTTCCCCACCCAGTTTTAGAATTTCTCCAGAAATACCGTCTGGCTCTACTGATTTGTTTTTTCCGATTGCTCCTACCCTTTTGCTAATGATTTTAGTATCAATGGTGAATAATAGGCCTGAGTTGGCGCACTGTATATGTTGGGTGTTACCCTCATTGCTGAATACCGAAGAATAATAGTAATTAAGAGAATTAGCCTTTTGTATCGGGTCTGTAATGAGCCGACCATTACAGTCTTTGATGGCAGGAACATTTTCCCTATATCCTTTCAGCCTTTTTACGTACTTGTAGAACTCAGGCCAGCGTTTACCTTCTTTGCTTAGTATTGATCTAAAAACGTTTCTTGTGCAGTTTTTTTGGCTGCAAGCAACCGTTTGGATAGTCGTTTCAGTTCCTCTAGGTGGTGCTGTCCTAATTTTCTTCTATTATATGCCTTTCTGACCTTTATCTTTTATCGTTTTAAATCCTTGCTGTAGCACTCGGGTCCGGGTTTTTTCTAAGTATTTTATGTGGAACAAAACGTTCGATACACTCGGATACTATTTCCTTGAAATTATTCCATATCTCCTCCACGCTACTACCATTGCTTGCCCATGTTCCATATTTTTTCCGGCGGAGATTTTGGTAGGCTTAAACATCTGTTTTGTAGTATACTGGAACTAACTTTTCTACCTGAGGTACACAATAATTTCCCTCCCATTCAACTTCCAGTATAACCCCGTGGTGATTACTGATCCCTTTTATTATACTGCTAGCCGTGAAGGAACTTTCGGACCGGACAAGGTAAACATCCAGCAATGCATCCTCTCGAGTTGGACTATCTACAAGCTGAGTGAACCCTTTTTCCCATACCAAACTATTTATAAATGCCTGAGTTCCACTATTACAACCCGTGTTTCCATTCCAATCTGCATAGGGTAAGTTCAAGTGGTAATTTACAGTACAGGTTGCTTGTAAGGGATATTAACCGTGCATCAGACAATTTTTCATCTAACACAAATAGTCACTGCTGTCCATATGAAATAAAATACTGCACAGTACACATTCCGTACCAGAAATGTATGGTTTGAAGCTTACGGTCCGTACTAAAGTCTCGCTCTGCAGTATACATTTTCACTTGTCCTACTTCCATCCTTCCCGCCCGCAGAGATTGTTTTTCGAGTAGGACAACAGAGGAACAGTCTTTCGATGCCCTAAAGTATCCACACTTGCTGTGGGGCCCACCCATCCCATTTAGTGGGAAAGACGAGCTCTTTCCCCGAGAGTAAAGAGGCCGGGTCCTCCATTTAGTGCTGAGGTTGGGAATGAACAGAACTCTACCTCCACTACCCCTATGCCTTTATAGCCTGCTCAGAGATAACTTTTACCTATTTTCGCGCCTTCTATCTGTCCAAAAACCCCTCTCAGTATTTCATTCAGGAGATTCTTTATTGACGGTTGGACTCAGTTCTTTCCCATTTGTAAGAGAACCGTTTTTTGTCGCACAGATTTTAGAAGAAAAGAAAACATCCATCCAACCAAATTATTTTCCGTGAAATTTCTGGATTATCTTTCCGTTTTTATGTCAGCTGTCAATTTGCGCAAGGTGACTCTTTATATCTCTTTACTCTGTATTCTCGATTTCGGAGAGATTTTCGTTAATTCGCTTGCCGTTTCGTACAGGTTTAACAGTAATATAAAGTACTGCTGACCCGTTTATTTGAATTTGGCTGCATGAAATCAGTGCCGAACATTTCCCACATTCTGATAGGGTAACAAATACTGCTTCCGGGGGATTACGTTTGCTAGTAGATCCGGCTGTTGCGGGATCAACAGTTTATGTTTAGGACATTTCCGTTTGGTTTCTGTACTGTTTTCGTGTCGTAGATAAGCACTTTATGCTTTTTTTGACAGCGGGCTTGAAGCAACTAAAAAATGTAACAATGCATCACATTTCATCAACAGCCATATGGTCTATACGTGTTGCGAGTATTTCAGTCCAAGAAGGAAAGAAGAATAATCCACAGTGCGGGAAAATTTCTAAGATTTTACTCAGCCATTCAGTATACTCTCCGCCTGTATAACAAAGCTGGAAGTTTGTTGTCGTGTTTACAAAACGTGAAATTTAACCCTATCCTGAAGTAATTCTATCCAGTGCAATATCTCACACATTCTTTTGCTCTCATGTTTAGTCGTTTTTGCAAACCTGCAAAAAGTGTCTGTTAATTTCTTCGTGTCTGTTTGTCCGCATGCGACAAATCAATTCCCACTGGATGTATTTTGGTATAAATTACATGAGGGGATTTTCACAACAATCAATTGACCGAACTGGAGTTTGATTAAAATCGTGAAAATTGGGTCATTACAAGAAGATATACTTAAAAGATGTCTCTCGTACTATTGGAGATTGCCTGTGTTTTCTGTGAAGTTCGAGTTGAGGCCGAAGAAACAGTTGACGATAGAAAATACTTGATAAAACAGACTGTGTTTCCTGTGAGGTACGAACTGAAGCAGAAAAAATAATTGTCGATCTCAGTATAACACTGTATTATGATAAACCCTAAGGTGTTGAGCAGAACAGAGCAAAGTAGACCAGAGCAGAATGTTGCTACAATAACGAAGGGGTGCTGTAGGGGCAGTAACGCACGAGAAGGGTTACGACCTGCTGAAAGTTCCTAATCTTCTAGTCTACTACTTTTCTTCCTTGACAGGGAAGGACGAGTGGACTTGAGACATAACCAAGCTGAATTCATGTGTTTCCGTCTACATTTTGTAAAGGTTGAAAGATCTTAACCAACATCTATCAAATCTTCAAGCCATTGAAAGCACGCCTACTTTCAATGTTTCATTGCCCTGCTCTAAGTAATAGCATTATGTTCGGCCCGCGAACTTGTGAAGCGGAAGCAACGTTTTAAAGTTAAGTATGGGAATAGATCTTTTAAAATATGCAGCTTTTTTTAAGGTAATGTTTGAGAAAAAGTGACATGGCAGCCTCTTGAGAATTTCCGTTAGCTTGTCGTTTGATGCTGATACCTGTTAAACCATTGGGTCTAGGTGTACGAAATTGTGTAAGAAGATGTAAACGTGCCTGTACATTATGTCAGAAATAAGATCTCCATATCAATAATAATAACCACGGCGATGATGCGATACTATCGGACAAACTTAATTCACACAGTATATATCTATACTTCAGTAACAAGTGCTTTGCGGAAATTATATATATATATATATATATATATATATAACAGCAAAAATACTAATGGATTTTGACATTCATAGGACCGTGCATCTTGCTATATTCTTATAATAAAACCAACGAGAGGCACAAATTTCTCAAATTTATTTTTGGAATAGAACTATACATGTTTCGGACAGTTTCTGTCCATCATCAGGAGTCTAGTACTGTATACACAGCAATATGTATATGTCATACAGGTTATGCTGACTGTTTGCTAGCGGGATCAGAATCCACCCTGACATACACCTATTGCTGTGTATACAGTACTAGACTCCTGATGATGGGCAGAAAACCTGTCCGAAACATGTAGATTTCTATTCCAAAAATAAGTTTGAGAAATTATTGCATCTCGTTGGTTTTATTATAAGAACTAACAGATTTGTGAGACCAGGCACATATACAACAGCTTCATTTGATCTACTTGAACCTTAATGTTGTAGTATCGTCTCATTTATTCCTGCTTCAACTTGATATTTTCAGACGGGATCCTCAAAATGCGATGTTTTAGAGTCCCGTGAGATTTAAGTCTTCTGGTATGTTACACCCTATCGACTGACAAATAATTACCGACGTTTTGAAAGTTCGTAATGCCTTCTTCTTCAGGGTCAGGCAGTTCGAAAACCTCAAACTTCTGTCGTAGGTGAACATTACATTTACGATAGAACTTTGTGAGTCCTCCTGTTGCTTCCTGTCTCCTCGTTCCAAACTTTTTCTCAAGGGAGTGAAGAAGAATCTAGAAGTACGCAGTAACTTTGACAATACATTTAGACGTACAGGCAGATTGGTTTATACACTAAGGCTGTTTTTATATTTCTATAAAATTATGTTGTTGGAAAAGAGTGCACTTAAATTTCGTCCTTCCTTATTTTACGACCGTATTCAAAATGCACATGATACACACAACACAGGCAGGTGCTGTAGGCAAGTGATCTTTATATACGTATATAAAATGCCTAATAATGGCTTGTAGTTAAAGCTGAAACAAGCTGCGTAATATATATTAAATCACTGCAAAGTGTACTTATGTTTTCCTGCCCATATTCGTCTCTTTGAATGGGTAAGCATTTTATAGGAAGGTTTCTGTCGTCTGGGATTTGACACCGTATAATCTGGTTTACACTTACTGACGTCTCAATTTGGAAGGAGATTATTGTAATATTTGAAGGTAATATTAAGGTAGAGTAATACCAAAGAATTTATGTAAACCGACTGAAAGAGTTGCAAAAGTGCATTAGCTACTGGGCCGCGATTTGAAACTGAGAACTCCCGAGCAGGAGGCGCAATTTGTAAATACAGCGCTGCGATAAATTGTCGGTAGCCGTATTTATCGCCAAGTGACCTAGACACCTGAACCAGTGGTTCAAAACGGACACAAAGTCAGTGAGATGTGACCGATTCAGCACATACATTTTATTCCTTCCTTGTTTATAAACATGCCTGCTTTTCCTTTATTTTCATCTCTGCATCTGCCAGATTTGCTGTAGTAAAAGTAGACCTGGCCTGTGAATTACACTTACAGATTCAGTCAGAGTCACACGGCAAAAAAAAAGTCTCCTTTACAAAAACTGGTCTGTTAATGCTGTTTAGGAAAGTGACCGCAGTTTGTTTTGAGACAAAAATAGAAATTAGCTCTGTACGTACAATGCAGGGTTTGTGACTGTGAAACCTGAAGTTTAGGTTATGTACAGTAAGTACTGGGTTTTCAAGAGGCAAATTCTTTGGGCCATTTAAGTTCTTATTGTTCAAATATTAACACAACTTTGTCTGAAAATAAAATTGAACTTCGTACAATTTCTCAAACATGGTTCGTCGTCGGACAGCACCTCAGTACATAACATAAACTATAATGCAAGTAACTACTCACAAATTTGGTTTTAAAATTGCTTGAAATTGTAAATATTTAACTAAATTTAAAAAAGTATAATATTAGAATCTTACGAGCTTGATACTGTAATTCAGCTAACTTTGTATTTGTGGACTTAACGTATCTACACAATATTACAGTTTTGTTTATATCGGTAACCAAGACCAGTAAGTGTGGGACAATTCGTTAGTAAAGCCATCTCTGTAACAAGTTGTTCTAATGTGGAATTGATGGTTTGTTTTTGCACTAAATGCTGGCATTCTGTAATTAAATTGTTCTTAAGAGGTGACCACGTTAATTCCCACCGAGCCAGGAAAATTGGATAAAATAATGCGAGTATATACCTACAATTTATTAAAACCTTTTATAACCTACAGGTGGTAAATAAATATAATAACAGTGCCCGAATATTAACTGGAGATATGAATTTTCAGCACTGACTGAACATATTTAATCAGTTCGTTTCCATACGTTCGTGATAACAAAATCGCTCAGCCTTTGATCTATGGCGACCACATAGTATTTTAGACAAATAAGGAGAAGAAAACTGCAATTCGGAAACTGTGGCTGTTTCCACCCACCAATAAATCTGTAGGGGTCTGTACTCAGCTAGGCCCATTACATGGAGCTATTTTGTTCCGGAGACAGTCGAGACATTCTCACCACCATCCAGAGTTTCAAAAATTAAAAACATAATAAAAATCAATCCAGAAAAATATCAAAACCGGTGTCTTATAGGGCTTTTTGTTCACGCTGGGCTCCATAACTCTTCATGCATTAGGTCGAAAGTTATTAGGTGCGCGCCTACACACACACACCCACACACACACACACACATACACCCCACACACACACACCCGCGCGCGCACGCACACACACACACACACACGCCCGCGCGCACGTAAACACACATACACGCACACTACACACACACACACATAAACACACACACACGCGCGCGCACACACACACATATACACACACATTACACACACACATACACACACACACAATACACACACATACACACACGCACACACACATTACACACACACACATAGACACAGGCACACAGACACACACACAGCCATACACACACGCACACACTACACACACATACACGCGCGCGCGCGCGAGCGCACACACACACACACACACAATACACACACACATAAACACACGCATGCACATACACCCACACGCCCGACCGCGCGCACGCACACACACGTACACACACATATACTTGTACACACACACACACTACATGATTTTATAGTAAATGTTTCTTTGCCTTATGACTCAAAAGACCTATGCAGAAGACTCGAACACAGAACGCTTACCAATCCGTTCCGTCACTCCTGACTCTAAGACTTCTTTTAAGCACAGTCAAAAAAACAAAATCCATATCGAAATGCCCGTGAGACTGTATTGATGAGGCCGTCTTGGGGTGTAGGAGAAAGGCTAAACAATGTGGCAGTAATGGAAAAGTTTAGTTCTTGAGCCAGTCAAATGAAAGATAAAGTTCACCCCAGCACAGGCCATAAAGGCCGAGAGGGGGAGTACAGGTATAGCTGTACTCTAACTTTAACGTGGGCAATGGATGGAGTGGGTGTTCAACGCGATCTCTTCGACCGCTTTATCCCGGTGAAAGAAACCCGATACCCTTTGTACCGGTGGCTGGGGGAGGGGGGACCAGGGTCAGTCTGGACCATTGCCGAAAATTTTACCCGGATTTCGATCCCTGAACCGTCCAGTTCGTAGCGAATAGCTATACCCACAAAGCTATCCCGCTCCACAACCTAGTCAGTTTACAAATTAAAACAAAATTGGTTGTCATTCTTGCATATTGAGTTTGAGGAGTCTGATATTAGAAGAGACAACTGAATTTTAAATAATACAGTACAAAAAAAAACTTGTACTGACTTTACATGAGGTGTTTCTTCCAACTTTAAGTAAGCCAGCTTAAAATCTTCACACATTCCGAGTATGTTTTCACCAAAATATGAAGTTATTTCTTTAAGATTTATTGGAACGACAAAGTAATCTTCATTCCGCACTTCAGAAACACTTGATTCACTCCAATGATGTTTAAAAAAACACCCGCTTAACCCTTTAAAGACGAAGAGCAGACTGCTTTATTTAAAGACCCAGTTCATACCGCGCTGTAAACACTTTTCATCTCGGCTATAAAAACCATTCAGTTTATGCTGTAAGTGGCACAAGTCGCTGTTTGTTCTCAGATAAATACAAAACACATAAATGCAGTGTGGGCAGAGCGTACAGTTGTTGTATGTTAAACTGCTGGTGCATCACGTAACAAGTAGGCTTTGAAAGGTTAATCATCCATCTTGATAAACGCTGAGTTTTCTTGTTCCATTATGAACAAACTGAGCTGTAAGACTGTGCCTTCACAGAATATGAACCACCGACAACAAGAAAAATCCTCTTATTCAGACCACAAACACATTCTCAAGTAGTTCCTGAATGACATGACAAACTAGTACAGAACTGAACTCACCCTCCTTAAGCAGCTTTTCCCGTATGGACCAAACTTTCTGAAGAACCTACTGTTCCAATGTTGTTCTACTTCTACTTCTATCAAAGACAGCACGTGCCGTGGTAGACATCAAAGCTTGTTTTCTTGATCCCATTCGAAGGAAAGTTATTTATTTCATCATACTTCGCTGTATTTATTTTTATAAATTCAGCTGTGTTCGAAATAAGTTTTATTTATCTACAAGACTGTTAAGCCACGTATGTCTCCCTTTTGTTCATAACAAGGTGTGATCTTCTAGCTGACAATCTCATTTCGTAAAATACACTGCCTATAATCCGTACGTCACGATCCAACAGGTTGCGTGCCTTTTTTATTTGTTACTGTATTGTATGTTAATACAGGAGGCCGTTTGAAATAAAGTTCCAATTAGCTTATTTCTCCTAATAAAAAAAATACTGCTTAGGAAGATTAATACAGGGTCCGGCAGAAATACCTGACGATTTGGTAACGCAGCTGTGAGTGGAACCGTTGGCGTGGGGAATTTGTCCTTGAGGGCCCTTCTAGCGAAACTCAAAGCATTTCAGTTGCCATGGAGCGCTGGTCTGTAGGGCATCGGGCTTTTGCTGTGGAGACGTATTTAAAAAACAACGATTATGTCGTGACTCAGGATATTTCGTCGCCACTTCAGTATTCATCGGAGCGAGTGTCCCTA
>Ga0268261_10002715_pt1 | contig 12761 bp, 5 predicted proteins | sample TergutNc150P1_FD_190353 | JGI IMG/M metagenome (GOLD analysis project Ga0268261, IMG submission 190353) | Nasutitermes corniger P1 segment gut microbial community from laboratory colony in Florida, USA - Nc150 P1 (SPAdes) (version 2) | ecosystem: Host-associated > Arthropoda: Insects > Digestive... | reverse complement strand
CGTTTGTGGCGGCGACCGACATTTTCAATATTTTTTTTTTTTTTCGCCGAAAGGCGGGCGCGTTAGGACAAAAGAAAAAATACGTGTCTGATGAAATTAATTAATGTTTCCATTAATAATAAAATGAACTAAATCCGTTTCCCACGCCCCAGGCCTGCCCCTTGTCAGACTTGACTACGGCCGGTCACCACATGCGTATGTAAACCACAGGCTGCAAATACATTTAGAGCTCCTGATGATAAGCGGTATGCCGCTCGAAACATATTCAGCTGTCAATGAACGTTGGAATAATAAATTCTGTTACAACGTTGCATCTTGTTGGTTATTTCTACTGAGTCATAATAGGACACTGTTGAAAATATCTTTAAAAGAAGTGCAATCTTTTACTTTGTAGCAGGAGAAAATGCACAACCACCAAACATTTAGTAGTGACTTTAACAATAGCACTGGTGGAAGTAGTAGTGGTATTTGTAAATGGATCATTTCAGGAACAAGTTATGAGCCTCCACTAACCAATGTGTTCACAATGCAGTGGTTCCTTACACTGTTCTCCAACTGTCTGCCACAACCAACAGTGCTTCGTGTGTGGGACCTCATATTCCTTGAGGGCAATGAGGTATTGTTGAGGACAGCACTGGCAATTTGGGATGGGCTGGCAGAGTAAGTCACAGATTTTATTAGGTTTGAGGTTCTTAGCAGTGACTGCAATGTGGTGCTATGTAGTCTGGTTGTTACTTACTGTCCTTAACGACACTACCACCAAAACAGTGTACCCCACAGAATTGAAATTGTTCTCCTTTCTTCTCTTGCAGTCGCATCATGGCTGTTGATAGTGCTGATGAGTTTTACAGCATCATGGGTGTGCTTACCCGAGAGATGCTGGAGTTTGGTCTTATGGATACAAATAATTTAATCAAGGTACGCCTCCAACATGACCAGCCCTGGGGCCCACCCAACCTCCTACACAATGGGTACCAGGTCTTTCCCAGGGGGTAAAGCAGTCGGGGTGTGGCATTGACCACCCACCTCCCATCTAGTACCAAGGTTAAAGAATGAGTACAGCTATACCTCTACTCTCCTCTGGGCCTTTGTGGCCTCTTCTAGGGGGAACTTTACCTTTATGCCTCCAATGTATTGAAAATCTCCAAAAATAATTTTGTCAACGCTGCACGAAGAAGATAAGGTTAAAAAGCATAAGCCTTGCCAGAATTACAATTATAATGACGAAATTTTAAACATTTTAGCGCCAAGGCTAAAAGAAGAATAGATCTATTCCTCTACTCCCCCTGTAGGCCTTCATGGCCTGCTCTAATATCCTACTTTACCTTTACCTTAAGGGTGGATGGTTGTATGTGTAGCTGGATTGCCAGGTAGATGGATAGAAGGATGTATGGATGGATAAATGGCTGGAGAAATTAATGGATGGTTGGATGAAAGATTACGCAGTATGAAATTCAGACATGGGTATGTTAGAATTTATGGAGAAAGGAATAATCTCATGAACTGTGCAAATGTACTTTCAGGCACTAAACTACCATAGTTTCAATTGCAAACAACTGGAATTTGTTTTTTTAAGCCAAAATTGAGAAATCATGGTGTAACGATATATATTTGAAGAACTGTGCTTAATTTGCTGCTTTGCAGACAATTGTGACAATAGCGCCGTTCCCATTTCCTGAGTTGCCAGAGCTAAGGGACAAATATCTGTACAATATCACACCCTGGACGCAAACTGTCTCCACAGCTGCACGCAGAGGTCTTAGGCTTTTCTACTCTGATGACGACGATGATGATGGTACAGATGAAGATGAGAAGATTGCTGTTGCGGCAGCCTATGGTATATCTGCAGTCTTCAGGTCTCCACGAAGAAGAGGTACACTCTAGTTTCTAAATATATAGACCTATTTGTAAGTTTCAGTTATCTTTGTCTTTTATCATACTCCAGGGTTTTGGAAGTTGCCATTCTATAAAAGATGCTGGTAATCCCATGTTTCCTTTTGCCCCTTTGTGTAGCAGTATTTCTCTTCTGACTGGCATTGACAGTTAATGATGTGCTGTAATAAGATGAAGCATTTTCCATTTCAGCTTCTCCATCATTCAGGAAACAAAGGTTCTTAATTTTTTTATCAGTATTCTTAGGATCTTAAACATATTAGTGAAACAGAAGCTTCAGATAGAAAGTAGGTATTATTACAAGCTAAAAGACTCCTCTGGAAAACAAATGTTACAGAAGCAGAAGACTAACAATAGGGGGCAATTTAATAGCTACCATATTACCTATCGGAGCTAGGATAGCATAGTTTTTATACCGACTAATTTATGGGCTGTACAATCCAGTGTTTGAATCCTGGCAGGAGGAAACAGATTTTTCTCTTCTACATTATATCGAGACTGGTTCTGCGGCTGTCCAATCCTCCTGTTCAATGGAGACTAGAGTTCCTTTCCAGGGTATGACATGGACCACTCACAAGTATCAAGTGCCAAGGTTAAGAATGAGTGGAGCTATAGATCTGCTTTCCCTCTATGCGTTCATGGCATGGACAGGGACAGTTTTACCTTGTATTTCTTATCTGGTGTATCTGACTTGCTTCCTCATAAGATAATGTCCGGAACTTAAAATAATAACTTGTCTATCTTATACAACTGTTAACATTTTATAAATATTTTGTTGGACATTGTCAATTGTTGAAATTACATTTTATATAAATGTACCTTGTTATTTTACCTTACTTCCATCTTCTGTGATTGATTGTCATTATTAGCTGAATTTTTATTACTTCCTAAGTTTTAATACTAATTGTTATGGTTCTGGCCAAACTTAGAACCTTTTAAATACTATACCATGAGTGTGAACCTTAGTGTTGAGAGTTGGAATCAAACCCATGTCTCTGTGAACACTAAGGTAATATGAGTATGCACACCACTAGGCTACCATGCATGCCATAGACCAGTGCTCTTTGAACTGGAAGTATCTGTGTAACTCCTGTCACAGAGTATGAATTTTTGCTGACCCCTGTAGAGTAAAAGTGTGATTTTGGGGGTTGCAAAAATAAAATAAATGTTTTTATAATATTGATCTTAATTTAAGACTAAGAATTTATACACATTTATGATAAAGAGAGTTTTATTTTTAGTGCTTTACACTGATAATAAAAAATTATGCACTGTGATGGGCAGGAAGAAAAATGCAATTACAAATTACACAATATTATTTACTACTTTCATTACACAGTAATTATGCTCATGGAGCCCCAGTACATCACACTAACAACCCCACAACTTGACTGAACACAGCGTAAATAGCATTGCTGTAGACAATGGACAATATAATATATTAATAAAATGACTCATCTTTTGTCACCAACCTTTAAATAACTGATTACTGTTCAGTCTAATTCTTGAAAGTACATATCTGCTTCTAGACTCCATGAATCGAGCCCCATCACCATCTTCTTCCTTATCAGCCATAAATTACAGCCCTGCTACAGCTGATAGGGATCGCCTAGCCCTGGATATATCAGCACTGAAGCAGCAATACGCCAAGTTGCGAGAGCGGCAACGTCAAGCCCACATCATTCTGACTGGTAAAAAATCTGTGTACAGCATGGTTAACTGTTAATGAGATATCTCACTTGGTATGCATAATTATTCTGTGACCTAAATGTTGTTTTACTTATGTATGCCAATTCAGTAAAACATAAACATGCAATTAAGTTGTCACTCTTTATTTTGAATTTTTTAAAAGGCAAAATTTTATTGAATACTCAGTTCACCAGACAAACTAAAGAAATTAAAATGTAACCAAACCTTTCTTATGAATTAACAAATAAACTCTATTCAAATATATAAGCTTAAAAAATGAGACAAAAAACCAAATTTTTTAGACATGGGAACATGCCTTAGCACAGCCAGTGTACCCCATACACATGCCTGTGTTCTAGAGGTCTATGAAATATTCTTTTCAAACTCCAGACCCTTAAAAATAAAAGCAACGTGTTCCTGTAAAACATCTGGAATTGAATGTTGAGTGATGAAGTGTAATACTCCTGAAAAATAAGAGTCCTCAGGCACATGGCCATGAAAGTCACAAGACTTGCCAAAACAAGTCTTAACTGTCTGAGCAATCATAAGTTCATGAGAAAAACTCTGAGATGATTTAATACACATGCATGATGTTTGAAAGTCTTCATTTGCAGACATTTTTCAGGTTGTTGTTCTATCAACCATGTGGTTTCAACTGCTCCAGATGCAGCTTTTTATGTGTGTCATAAAATGCTGAAACCTGTTTTTCCTTACATTAGCAGCCTGTGTCAGGCAGCCATTAGGACCATCAATCCCCACTCCTGTAGCTATGAACCATCTGCTTCTGGGGAAGAGTGCACTACTCAGTGTGAGGAGCAGAAGGTGCGGTCCACCCTCAGGGGCAGTGCCACCTCCAGCAAATACTGCCTTGAAATCTACCCATAAACTACACAGGGGATCTCAAAAGCTCCACATCACTGCTCAAGGTACTGTGAGATATCCCAGTAGACTAGACTATCTACCTAATTCAGATTTCACCATTATACAAAAAGTAGTGCGCGTGTGCGTGCGCGTGTGTGTGTGTGTGTGTGCGTGCGCGTGCCACCTCCAGCAAATACTGCCTTGAAATCTATCCATAAACTACACAGGGGATCTCAAAAGCTCCACATCACTGCTCAAGGTACTGTGGGATATCCCAGTAGACTAGACTATCTACCTAATTCAGATTTCACCATTATACAAAAAGTAGTGTGTTTGTGTGTGTGTGTGTGTGTGTGTGTGTGTCTCTCTCTCTCTCTCTCTCTCTCTCTCTCTCTCTCTCTCTCTCTCTCTCTCTCTCTTCTTCACCCAAGTGCATTTCATTTGTCTTTGTGTTCAGAATAAATTAGTATTTTTATTAAAATTCATTTAGGTGATGGTAATAGAATTATAGAGCTAGGTGTGTTAAGTTCCAGTTCTGCTTTGAGGTAAAACACGAAACATCCCTTTCGAAGTAAAAGGTCCAGCAGTCCCTCTAAAAGCCTGGACAGGCCCTTAAGGACTCCAGGAAGTTGGGGCTGCCAGATGGCAAAACAGTCTCCCCTACCCACTGGCCACCATTAATTCCAGGAGACATCCTTGGTACTCTTTTCTGTTAGAGGCTGAGTTGACACTACAGCTATGTGACCATAAAGATTAAGTCAATGAAAAATCCCAATGACCCCATCGGGAATTGAACCCACAACCTTCCGGTTCATAGCACAGTGCCTCAACCAATATACCACGTACCTTTCTTTTCAAAGTAGTTGTAATATTTATGTCTGAGAAAAACACAGTGTGTCTTCAGGTATTTACTTTTTATCAACAGGGCAACTTATTACAGCATCACATACTGAAGTGGTGTCACCCCAAATTCAACAGCAGCAAGCAACAAAGATAAGTGGAGAGACACTGCACTGGAAGGACACAACACAGAAGAAGCAGCGCAAAGGATCAAAACAAGATGCAACATCTGTTCAAAGTACTCCATCAGTAGATACTGAAGAAACACAAGGTAATAACTGTGAACACAAAAATGTATACACATGGCAGTAGAAACTAATTTATTACACAGTTCTACTTTATGATGCATGAACTCACTGGAAAGCTGACAGTCAGCCAGTCAAGATCTTGTAACTTTATAACAATCTTCACAGAAGGCTGTCATAACCTGTATTTAGTACCATACTTACACTCACACTTTTCATTTTGACATTCCCCTCTTATTTATGCTTTTGTCTTTTGTGTGTCCTTTAACTATTATTTTTGTTCACTGAACTTTTGTAACCTTTTCTCAGTTCACCATTCCTCTGCACATCTCACCCATTTCATGCTCCTTAACAATTCTAAATAAAAGTGGGCAAGCTGACTCAAGCAGTTAACATCTCTGGTTTGTTCATAGAATGCGCTCAGTTTGCATGTCAGCTAAACTGTCAAACTGACCATACAAACTGAAGCATTTGGGAAAAAAAGGTGATGTAAGTTGTTTATATGTATGGTGGTGCCATTATACAAGAGAATATTGGAATATAGTTTGTTTTTTATTATTATTATTATTACTGATAAAATTATTTTGTTTTCTAGGGATTGGACTCAGGACAACAGTGAGCAGAGAGATACCATTAATCAAAGAACCAGAGCCAGGAACTGAAAAAGATACTGAAAGTGATGACAGTAAGAGCAGTACATCCACTGAATTGTGTGATGAGCCAGACCAGCTGAGTGACTTTGATTCTGAGGAGCCCACAAGTATAAGTGAAACGTCACTGCAAGTCCTCTCTATAGGAGAAACTGATATTACAAATTTGCCATCTCCTTCTCCAGCTGAAAATTCAGGTCTGTTAACATCAGAATTACCTCTTGCAAATGGTCTTTCACCACTGAAGTCATTAAGAAACGCAATTGGTACACAGTCTTCACCATTGCAGCAACCATTGCTTGTGCTTGAGGAATTCAAAATACTTCCACCTGAAAAAATTGAAGTCTTACCACCTGAAGATGCAGTGAATTTAGCAAAAATTTCTTCAAAGGTTGCTGCTGACAACACAGGAATTACTTCTCAGGCAGAAGCATTTTCACCCAGAATAAATGAGACTGACTTAAAGTTGTTACCTTCAAATGAAATATTGGTATGTAAACCTACAAGAGATGTTTATTGTTATGTTGCAGATAACACTCTTAAGTTATCAGTTTCCACGGATACTTCTGAAGTAATGTGTTCAAGAGAACGTAGCTCAGGTCCTGAAGATGATTATGCCAGGCACACTTCATCAGAGAAGACCAAGTCTACAGCCAAGATTGATGCTTCAGATGTATTTAAACAATCTTCATCAACAGAGGAAAAGTCTACAGTTTCTTCTGAACTCTTTGTACCTTTCCATACATACAAATTAAAAGTGACAAGCAGTGAAGGAAATAATAGTCATGACACTAATTTAAAAGAAAACAAAGAAAGTAATTATGATTTTTGCACAAAAAAGTCTGTTGTAAATGAATCTGCAGTTTATGGTGTTGCAGCATCCAGTACATGTCTTGTGCAACAGCATACCATATACTCTTCTCCAGATGTACTGCATCCAGAAAACAAGACTGAAGAGGAAATGAGTGTGATACCTACAAATCTGAAATATGCTACATTTACTGACAGCTGTAGGCTAGAGAGTACATCTGGATCAGGAATTATTCAGGAGAACCACTGGAGTACTGTGGAACCATTAAAATATCCTGTTACTGAACCATTGCAACATTTGCATGGTACTCAATACATTTCACCTGCATCTGTGCTATCTGGTAATCTCTCTCCAGTAACACCCATCATTATGTTGCAAGATGATATTCCTACCACTACAGACAAAGAAGACATAAGCGACAGTAATTTTGAACCTAAGGAAGAATTAAAGGCAGACATTAGAACAGATCGCATATGCACAGAAAGATCAGTCCCAGAGTTTCACAGGTATGTTGTGCCTGTCAATAATATGGCAATATGGGATACTGCAGATAATGATCTTGATGAACAGCCTGATGCACTGCAGACTTTGAGGTATGAAGAGAGTGAGTGCGTAAGTGAGAGTGAGAATGAAGACATTTTAAAATTACGTGAATTGAGTCTGACACTTCAAGATAGAGAACAAGTGATGAAAGAAGGGGACCAAGCATGTGAGATGGGAAACATAGCAAATATAGATATGACTGAAACAGACAATGCTGAAATGAGTGTAGTGTTAGAAATTGGCCAGAATATTCACCTGGGGCGTAGGAATAGTAAAAATGCATTAAAGATCATCCAGGAGAATTCAGAAATTCTGCAGCGAATCCTACATTGTCAGGTAAGACGTCCAAGTAAGCTGTCAGACGAGGAGTCCAATGATTCCAATCTGCCATCCATCCCTACATCTTCCAGTCCAGAGAATTCTGATATTACACCCTGCCAACAGGCTGTAAGTGGCAAAACAAAAACTGTTTCAGGTGACACCTACATTCAAGCAGGTGTGAGCACCAAAGATGGTGTTTCTGTTAAATTAGCAAGTGAAAGTTCATTAAATTCACCAACCTCTACCCATTCCCTTCCAAAATGTGATAAGACCATAAGAATCTTTCCTGACTACCCTCAGGCAGAAGAAAGAATGTCCATAGAGTCACAAAGGCTTCACCTTGAGGAGGAAGAACATGTTCAAGAAACAACTGCAGAACATTTTGATAGTCACTGCTTTTCAATGCCAGCTATACCTGTAGACCTTCTGAAAGATCATGAGTTCTTTCAACCTAGACAACAAGAGAAGCATGCACCATCTCTTGATTCGGACAGGAGTTTACACCTGTCCCAAGAAATTTCAAGTGAGAAAACCCTCAGATTTTCTGCAGATTCTCATGTTTTAAAAACAGAGACAGAAATCAGTGATAATGTTACACAAGTGCTCTATCCTTCTGATGAACAGTCCTTGTCACAGTCTGAAGATGCAACAGCATCTAATTTAATTGGGTCATCTGTATATTCTTCATTCCCATTATGTGAAAATATTCATCACATGGAAAGCACAGTACATGGAACTACAGAACTGGATTTCGATAGAAAACAAACATCAACAATAAAGGCTGGCTGGAAGAGGTTTCAAGCACTTGAGAGCAGTTTAGATGAAAATATTTCTTCAGAATTACCTAAATGTTATTCGCCTCAAGCCACAAATCTTACTTCATGTAGGTCATTCAGTTCAAAAGTTATAAAAGAGAATTTACAGGTTCAAGATTCTCATGTATTACCAGTCACTGTAACAAAAGGAAAAAGTTCTGTTAAATGGACTGATGATAATGATGATGATGTCGATGACATAAGAATAGATAGAAATTTCAGTACAAATGAAAGAACATCTAGTGACCATCAGTTTCATATTGATACGAGTTTCCCAGAGCCTTCCAGTGACTTGTCAAGTTCCTCTTGGTTTACAGAGAAGTCTAAACTAAAAGATGATTCTTCAGCTACAAAATCTACGTTTGAGAGCCACAATTTGTCACATTCTAGCAGTGGCTATTTGAATTCCCCATCCGATCTTAGCACTTCAGAGTATGAATATTCTCCTGCAAGAACAAAATCAAGGTACACTGAGGACAAATCAGATTACTTTCAACATAACAGCAGTAAATACACAGAATCCCTTCCATCATGGTATACTAAACATTCAACAACCCGTCCTTCTTCTTCTTGTTTTACATTGAAATCACCACCAGACAGAACTGACTTCTCACCCAGTGGTGATTATTTAGAAAAATCATCCTGTGCTTCTACACAAGGATTTACAGAAGATTTTCATTACAGCTTCCGTCCTGATACAACTACAACACTTGACTTCACTGGTGGTACCCAAGATGTGACTAGTAGAAAAAGCACTAGAGATCAAATTAGGCCTAATTCAACTGTAATCTCAGATGTCACCTCCACAGTGGTGCTGAATCGATCATACTCTTCAAGTTCCATTGATGGCTGCCTTACAAGAATAAGTCCAGGCCTGTCATCACCAGGAAATTCCTGCAATCAAGAGAACCTCCCTTTCTTTAAATCTGAATCCAACGTTTCATCTTCCCAAGCGCTTGATAAACACACAAGTACAGCGTACAATCCATTGTTTGAAATAGAAAATTCTATGAAAGTGCCAGCCGCTGTTGAATACAGACATTCTTCCAAGCCACCTAGAAGGTATGAGTCTGAACCCAAACACTCTGCTGAAGATCTGTCACCCCCAAACTATACTTCATTCCCCCACTCAAAGTGTGATAAAAATAATCCACCATCACCCATGAAATCAGAATACAGAAAGGAGAATTTTGACCCTAACAACTTATCCACAGAATCTCCTTTGGTCACTCCATCTTTGTCAGCAACTATGGTAGGTATATCACATTCTAATTCATTGTCACCAACAAAAAGTAAGAATATTTATGTTTCTCTACCTCCTCTCAAGACATCAAATCTTGGCAGCCCAACAAGATCTAAATCATTTGACCCCTTTCCCCCAAGACCTTCAACGAGGCAACCCAAGGAGCTGGGCATAAAGTTAGGTCTTTATTCATCAGATTGTGCAAATAAGGATGTAAAAGTAACAAATAAGAAGACATGAGAATAAATGCCGTTCATTTTTTGTAAAAAGAAATAACCAAGTAAATATTTCTAGATATTCAAAATATAACCTATCTTCCTTGAAATAATGCATTGCACACACTTTAAAATATTAATGTAAAGAGAAAATTTCCAGTCCTTGCATCATTACAAAGTAATATGTAGTAACATTGAAGTACTATGAATTTAACAGAAACATTGCTGCACCATTCACTTAATTTTTTTTGGTACCTTAAATCAATGGTACACTGACATTACAGCTTGCAATCTGTGTTCAACTTCTGAAAATAGAAACACATACTCCAAGACATTTTGCTTTGATAATGCAAATACTGATTCAGAACTTTTTTTCATCCTTCCTGTTAGTCAAATGTCATAGTGCCATACAAAATCCCCCTGCCCCCACAGCAGATGTCTGTCTGTAATCATCATGGTTATTTTCTGTAATGCATGTCCCAAAATCCCATCAACACCAGATGTTGTATCCAGCCATTAGAACCTGGGCATTTTTGCATCTGTGAAAGATACTGGTAACTTTCAGTGCCATCTGCTGTTCACTTTTTCCTCACAATTAGCATTTCATACAGAAGAAGCTATATTTCCTGTTACCACTAGCAAGAACCCTGTTTGAAGACTTAGGAAAGGAAGAAATGAACTGCTATGATCCTAGATCTGTAACTACTTGAATTTTTGATAATCCTAGGTAAAGAATATATTCTTTTGTCTTAAATCCTCACTGGAGGGGTTTCAAAGGGATAAATTTGTTTCAATAATAACTAAAGTGCTAAAAAATTGGCAGGATATTAGATTTTACTAATCCCTGAATTACATTATAAATTGACCTCATTGCACACTGAATTAAGAAAGTATATAGATAACAAATAAAGTGATATAACAGTGCCAGTGAATATAAATTCAAAATACCAGAACATACTTTGAAGCCTTGCATCAAATGTTTTATAAATCAAGATTTATCAAATATAAGCAAAATAAATTATTACATAATAATTTACATGACACTGAATGCTGTGATGAAGCACACTGTGATACCAGACATTCATGAACCAGTGTGGCCAGTAATTGACTTGTGACTCCCTCTGCAAGCCCAGTTTAAGCAACAGAAACAGTCACTCTATTGGCTTCCTGTTTGTATTAACCTACAACATGAATTCCCTCAGTGATGTGAATGCAGCTGTAGACTGTGAATGTTGTAAAAATTATTTGAATTACCAGACATAATATTATACCAGTTACATGTCAAGTTTTAGAATGTAATGGCACTACTTCATGGTTCATGCATCAGCATTATAACTAAACATATATTTCCAATGTATCAAGAAATCCATTGTGTTTTGTAACAATGTGAGTTGTAAAGACACATGGATGTCCAAACACAATAATAAATAATGACACAGTATAGTGTCATTATGTCATAAAAATTGTGCCCCTCTACATAGTCACTTCACAGGTTCTTGTGAATATGGTAATGAAGCTACAGATTTCCTATAATGTAGACAATTTCTTGATATGTTAAATAACTGCTAGCTTCTCAAGAATGATTCTGCATAACAGAATTATTGTAATGCCACTTCTTAGCTTCATAATATAATGAAATGGCCAACATAATCCCCACTCTGAGTCTTAAACCCAGATATTACATATACTACCATGAACCAACTTATCTGCAGAATTCATTAAACCAAACGTAAAATCAGACAGTGTTTCTACACCATAACCTAATGTCTCTGTCCATCAACCCAAAAATTTTACCCAGTGTTGTTGTCAGTCATTATGCCTGAAAGTCTGTTTACAAAATCACATTTTACTTAAAATATACCCATATCATGGCAGAATTACGGTATGGGTACTTAGGCCATGCAAAGAGGACAGACATTCTGGATGAACCTATAGACAAACTAGATTTTTTCTTTGCAGTACACAATTTTTACCCTCTTTTTCTCCCACTTTATAATGGTATGTAATACAAAGCAAAGTGTCCAATTTCATATGTTCAACCCAAATGTCTATTTTAATTTATGTGTTCTCACCTTTCAAACAAAGTAAACCAAGATCAGTATCAAAATATAGTTAATAACATAACTTTATATTAGACAGTATAATAGCATGGGGAGCCATACACACTGAACCCAGTAACTAATATAAATTCATTCCATTACTATCTGGTTCCAACACCCATACTTCAATATGTTAAAGGCCCATACAGTTTGAAGTACAGCAAAATTTTGTTAATCTGACTGGACAGGTGCTAGATTATTGGATATTCTGGTTTATCAGATGGTACCTATGCTGACCTAAGTTCTTACAGGTAATTTTTTGTTACTGCTCCTATACTTGAGCTGCACAACTAATCAAAGAAATGTTCCATTTGGATGTTTCCTTCATTTGCTGTTCAGGGTCATTAAGGTCCCCTTCAATGTTTTCTGGCATCTTCACATCTGAAAAGTAGATGGATTGAGAGACAAGGGATCAGGAGACACCACAGCAGTTGCAGCCTGTTAGAACATATCCCTGAGATCAGCCTGTTTCATTGATGAAACTTTTTTCTGGAAATAAGCAAAACTCCAGTTCTGGGACTGATCTCCCCCCCCCC
>Ga0268261_10002714_pt1 | contig 12761 bp, 7 predicted proteins | sample TergutNc150P1_FD_190353 | JGI IMG/M metagenome (GOLD analysis project Ga0268261, IMG submission 190353) | Nasutitermes corniger P1 segment gut microbial community from laboratory colony in Florida, USA - Nc150 P1 (SPAdes) (version 2) | ecosystem: Host-associated > Arthropoda: Insects > Digestive... | reverse complement strand
TATATATATATATATATATATATATATATATATATATATATGACATTAGTAGCCTAAGGGTTAATGATTTAACCCTTATCCTGCTAACGTGGAGAAATTGGTGAGCTAATAATGCCAGCAAATAACAGATGGGATTTAATTTGGGGTTTAAAGGGTTAAGAAACACTGAATCAACATACAAGTGTGACAGATGTAAACTGTTTGCTGGCTGGTATTTTGATGTGTACTATTTAAATATGTAGAGGCATTGAAAAAATTAGTACACCAAGGGGACCTTCTAATTACTCTAGTAAAAAAAAAAATCACAGCTTCCTACATTAAGATTGGAATACCCAGCAAACAGGTAAGTGTACACTGAAAAAACTGTCTATGTGGAAATTGCATAGTTCACAGCCCAATGTTGTTTGGTCCCAAGCACTTTGAATTAACAAGGTTTTTCTGCATCCAGGCCACTCACGCTGCTCCTGAGCATCTCTGACTCATCACAGAAGCAACTCAATTTCATACACAGACTTGCATAATAATACTCTCATAAGAGAATGCGATACTTCTTCTTCTTCCAGGCGTTGAACTTCCTAGTTGAAAGTTTTGGCCTTCTCAACGACCTCTTCCCACTTCCCACGATCCTGGACAGAGGCTATCCAGTTTTTGATCTTCATGTGACGGACGTCCTGTTTGATGCTATCCTCCCATCTGTACTTGGGTCTTCCTTGTGATCTTTTTTACTTAGAGGTGTCCAATTAAATATCTTCTTAACTGTTCCGGTATCTGGCATCCTTTGTACGTGACCAAACCAACTTAGTCTTTGAGCTTTAATGTAATTAATTATATTTTTATGTTTTATCAGTTTATCTAATTCTTCATTGGTTTTGACTCTCCATATTTGGTTTTCTTTTGTGGGCCCAAATATTATTCTTTTCTTAAGATTTTCCTCTCAAAGACTAATAATTTCTGAACTATGGCTTCTTTTAGTACCCATGAGAATGTGATACACGACTAAAATATAAAGACAAAGAGGAGAGAACATTTCTGAATGATAAACGACTATACATACATGATGAAATAGCACACACGAAGAGAACCAGTTCTATTAATAAGAGCATGGAATTAACAAATTAGGTACATTTTTCTACAGATTAAAATGCAGGTGGGAAAACCAAGTGAAAAAAAAAGGCCTGTGAGAATTATAAATAAAAATACTTTTCTTTTTTTACACAGAAAAACTCAGATAAAATTAGAACTTGTCAGAACACATCACACAGTACAGATAAATTTACTCATTGATAGGCTTAGGATTATATCCATTTTGCATATTGAAAAATGCATATAATTCTAAGCTTAGTCATTAGTATGTAAGAAAAATAATAGATGTGCACTCACATAAACCGTAAGTATTATCAGTTACACCAAAAGACACATATATGAAACTGAACTAATAAATTACAGCTGATGTGACTACTTTTGTACCTTCATCATTTTTGGGGGGAATCATGTCAAATCTAATTCTTTCCATATTTCTTCTACCCTGTTATGCAAAAACTACTGTAATTCCACTGTCAAAAGTGGTGTGCTGTCAGTAATTTATTAATCCAAGCTTCAAAATCCCACAATAATCTTTCACCAGGACACAATGAAATACTAACCTTGGTCAAAAGCACTGGGGTTAATGTAACTCAGCAGATCATTCTCCGACATTTGTGTTAGCTCCTGTGGCACCATCCCCTCCTCACCCTTCTTTTGTGACAATGCCGGGTTAGCTGTGGTGTTCTCCGTCACACATGTTTTGGTTTGCAGCACAGGGGAATGCTGCTGCTCCTTGCACTGCTGCTCCTGCACTTCCTGTTCTTGCTGCTTTGTGAGCACCAAGTCACTCATTGTTGTGACCTGACCCTGACAATGGGAGTTGGGTACATTTCCTACTGTTGATTTCAGCAGACCATCTACTGCTACTTTCAACATTTCAGGTGCACCAAAGAGCCTTGTTTCAGGCATCTTACTATCAGAAAAATCCACTTGCTGCAAGGACTCTGTAATCTTGTCCCTAGACATGAGTGCAATCTCTGAATCCTTCTTCATCTTCTCATGTGCTGCCAGACCAAGAAGCACCTGAGTGACAAACTGTGAAGAAGTGTTCCTGCTCTGTTCAGCTATTTCTTCTGCTAATTTAGATGACATTGTGATTCCAGTAACTGTACTTTGTGAGTGAGAAGATGCAGTTGTGAACTGAGAAGCATGAAGCAAGGCACTGCCATTAGTACAGCATGGTGTCTGTGGGTCTGTTCCAATTCTGAGGGCCCCTTCCTTATTGAAACTGTGGACTTGTAATGAAGAGCATGGGTTTGTGGGACTCCTACTTGTGAATACTGTGTTGATTAATGTACCATCTGTTGTTCCAACTGGTAGTGGCAAATGAGATGAGGGTTCTGATGGCTGAGTGATGAGCGTGGTGATGCATGCTGAAGGTTGTGAAGTAAGTGGGGATGTGGTGCGGGCTTCAGATGACTGCTGCACATGTCCCTGCTCGGACAAAATTGCTATGCCATCCCCTGTGTGAACATCCAGTGCCGATGTCACTTGTGTTCCATTCGAAACAACAAAGGCATGACCATTCAGAGTGGACTGGACCAATGCATCAAGCCTGGTATTCTGTGCAGAGATGTGTGCAGACTGGTCTGCTGTTCTTGGGATCATTCTCTCATCCATAGTACCTGAAAGCTGGGAATTCAGGATCATGGTCTTTACTGCAATGGGTGACGTGTGGGAAGGGTTTGCTAAGCAAGAATCAGATGCCGCTGATTCAAAAATCATATTTTTCATGCCAACTGGTGAAGTACAGGTCAGTCCTGTGGCCATCGTATGGCCACTACCTTGCTGAGCAATAGCTGAAGTCATTATGTTTTCCACAGAAGCATTGGTAGGACTAGGAATGAGCATCTGTGATGCTGAGGCAACCATTTTCTTCACTGCAATAGGTGAAGTTGAACCTGAAGCAAGAATGTGATTATGGGGCAGAGCATCTGATGATTCCATAAGCATGCTCTTCAAAGAAACAGGTGAGGTCTGTGTAGGACTTGCAACAAGGATCTGGCCTTCTGAAGTGGTGCCAATTGAAGAATTGAGAATCAAATTCTTCATGACAATAGGAGAGGCCTGGCCATGACTGGTATAAAGTGCATTCCCAGAGGTGGATGACAGAGCAGAAGTGCTCAGCTGAACACCTGCTTCAATCTCAGCCTTGGGGTGAGTAACAAGCAGATGACTGTTCGCAGCTGCTGACATAGTATTGTTCAGCAACTGAGCATTCTCCCGAGAAATCTGAACATTGGAATGCTGACTTGGCAGGAGATCAAAACTCCCCAAACTAGTATCTGGCATTTCTGTGACAGGATGAGGAGACATCTGTTCTGTTGTTTTAATCTCTTGCTGCCTCAGAGATGCCTCAACTGGTGTACTCCTCAGCACAATATTATCTGAAGGACTGACTGGTGCAGGTATCATGTGACCAACAGCTGAAGAGTTCACCAGTGCATCCAATTTGTCAGTGTTTGAAGAGTGTACACAGTTATCTGAGCCCATGACATGACTGTTCACAGCTGAGGAGACCACTGCATCCACCCTCACACTTGTTGGAGAAGTAATAATAGATGGCTGAGTAACTGTCAACATGTGGTCACTCAACACTGGCGAAGGACCAGACAGTATGGCAGAATCACTGACACTGCCAACTATTCCCACAGATCTGCTCCCTTTGGACAAGCTGTCCAGAACATCTGTCTCTGTCGACTGTGTTGAAACTGGAAGCAGAGAACTTATGGCACCTCTGTCAGGACTGCCATATATCAGACCAGATGCTGTATGCAGAAGAGCCGAAGCCTCATTCACAGTATTCATCATTGGTACACTTTGTGATTCCTGGATTATCATGATGGGTCTCCTTCCTCCAAGCACTCTATCGGCACTGGAAGGGATGGTTAATGTTTCATCAAACACAGACTTGCGTCGGGCTGCAGTGACCTGTTGGAGCAGAGATGTCTCTTCACTAGGAAATTGAAGTTTGCTCTCCTGCCCTGTTGTTTTGGGAGCTGTCTGTGCATTGTACAACACAGAAATTGGTACATCACTTGCATACTGTAGCTTTGGATCTAGAGAGCCCTGAGCAGTGGCAGAATGCTGCTGCCCAAACAGTGTTGATGCAGAATCAAACTGTGAAGGATTGCCAGTGTCTGTGCTCAAACAAATTTCAGGGGCTGTAGAAGCAACAGTGTCAGCTAATTTAGATGATGGTGCAAGGCAATCAGAAGCAGTTTTTGTGACCACAACAGTATCAGTGGCACGTTCCAGGTTCGACAAGTACTTCTCCACACTCTGGGCACTCTGGTTTGGGAGAGGTGCATTGGTACACCCTGTCACAAACTGTTGGAATGTGGCCATGGTTGGTGACTGTGTGCTGGATAGATCTGCCACAGAAGCCAAAGAATTCATTGTCACAGTAGGCTTCATGCGTAGATCAATGCCCTTTACATCCTCAGGACTCCGGCTGCTGATTTCTTCTGTCATCTCTGTCTTCAGCTTTTCTGCCAACATAGAGGCTGCATCTGTGTCTGGTACTATCAAACGCAAGTGTGAGGAAGCTCTGCGTGTCCCAATGGGTAGCAGTGGTGGGGGCATCATCTTTCCACTTAGAACTTGGTCTAGTTCCTTTGTTTCCAGAGCCTTAGTATCAGGATTTTGGGTGTCTGGGGGAGGAACCAGAGACGATGACTGCCACATCATGACAGGGTGGATCTCTGTCTCTCCAACTGGCAACATAAAAAAAAATTCAATACTGGAACCTAAGAAAAAAAAAATTATTTCACACAATATGTATGGCTCCAGTGGGTAATCAAGCATTGTGGGGAAAAATGTCACCAGACCAGAAATACTATTACTGCACTCAGTGACCTCATAAACAGACTTCAAGAGATTACAATGGGCAATTGTAGAACAGGCTTGTCATAAGTATACCCACAGCATGCATGGAAAATGGAAGTTCACAATGTGGTAGGTACTGATTTTAACTAAGTTACTTATCCCTGAATAAAAACTCAGTACTTCTATACATATTTCAAAATACACATATTAGTCTTATATGATACAAAAAATAAAGAAAACAAATATTCAATGTCTTTGCTACATGAGATCTGTAGTTCTCATGGATACAAATGATAGAATTATTAGTCTTCTGGGATGTCACACTGTATCGTCTGACAAGTAGGTACGAGTGTTAAGGAGGAACATGCTGTCTGCATCTGCAAAAGGAAGGAAGGACGGTGTGAGGGTGGGTGGAAGAGGATAAATTTAAAAGTGCAAACAAGAGGGACAGAAAAGAACAGTAACAAGAAAATGGCATCAGAAAAAGAGAGAGGGACACAACAGGGCAAATGACTGTGGTTACATTTACAATAAATAAACCAATAATGCCACTTAGAGCATACTCAAAGAGCAAATCCATCTCTGTCATCTGGGCAACTCAGCTTTGTCCAAACACAGTATCAACTGTGTCCATCACATCTAATTTTAGAACACCAGCAGCCTCTCCACCAAATCCAAGATACGTGGATCACATTACTTGGGAGGCAACAGATACTGAACTACAGCCCAACATCAACTCAGAAGATAGTCTCTTCCTTTGGAACCCTTTCACCCATACTCTGAAGGAATTAAGAAAATCCCTTCTAAGGACACAACGTGAACTGGTTTCTCTAATTTCACCCTTGTAAGCATCCCCTGACAACCACCCTTCTCAGGATCTCCTTCCCTCTCCCAACTTTCACACTTTACTTCACTTACAATTTGTCATTTTTGATGTGGGAGCCAAATTTTAAAATATAGGAAACCCTTGTCCAATATGGGGATTAGGTTCCTTGAGAATAGCACATCAGACACATCCACAGTGGGTGAAGTTAATAGCTTATGGGTTAAGTGGGTGTAATACATCAACCCAGCCACACACACACTCCCATATCAGTATCTAAGACAGGCAGACATGCACACAATCACACAAATTAAATTAAATTAAAGTTATATAAACTATATAACAGTCAGTCCCTCTGTATAGAACCTGTGCACTCACTATTCCAGAAAGTAATGCTGCACAGGACGTACTAGTGTCACAAATTTCATCAACTTTTAAACCAAACTTACTCTGGGCTGGTTCAATGGGCAGATACTGACTCTTCTTGGGGCTGGATTTTCCAGGCCCAGCTGAAACAGAGCTGGGTCCTGTGTCATGCAGCATGAGCTCAGCTCCTGGCACATTGGTTGACCTGGCAAACACCTGTGGCACGTCTGCACCTCCTGCAACACAATTGTTAGTGCTTGGAGACAGCATAGTTAAAATATGTGAAGTTTTGTTTTTTCTCTGAGAGGACCTTATTTATTTGCATGTCAAAATTAATAACTGGCAACAAAGATTTAGTTTTCTATTCTAATAACATCCACTCTCCATAATTCATAATTTCTATTTAATCTCAACTAACAGATCATGTAGAAATCTACCAAATTCAAAGGTGAATTATCTTTCTTGAAAGTAAATGGCTGGACAATACATTCCATGCTCATAAGGATGGTGAAGGTTCACAACCATATTCATTAAGTCCCCAGCAGACCCCATTCTAAGCCAATTCAATCAAGTCTACCACAGTTCCGAGCAGTTCACTGTGCACGCCATATCATCGCTCATCAATTTGGATCATAAAGCACTGCATGTATCTTCTATGTACATCATTCCACAAAGCCATACTCGAAACAATTTTTAACTTCTCATATTTTATACTCATCACTATTTCATTATTCAACTGTGAATTTTAACCAAAAACTACACGATTTTTAAACTGTGGAATTATGTAGGCACACTTCAATTATGTATATATTCTTTCTCTCAGCACACTGAAGATGGCCTAAACATGTTGGTGACCAGTATGAAATAAAATTGCATCCATAAAAGCAAAGTGTATTTTTTGGTCTTTTAATATATTTTATGCATCTAATTAATGCATGGGATATGGAACATATTCTAACCTTGTATTAAAAATTCAACATTTAATGTTAGGTTTCTAACATCTCCTACAACAGTTTGTGTACAATGCAAGCTGGCACATAACATTCATGTGGTACTACAGTTCAGTTAAATCCCACACACGGCATGCTGTTCTGTTATGAGGAAGTAACACTTACTGTGCGAAACAGCCGATTGTGCCAGTGTAATGCTTGGTTGCGTGGCTTCTGGAGTCAAAGCTGCAGATGATAATAAACACAATGAAATACATAAACCTAATACTTGAATATATTAAAAGTATAACTGAAGCACCTGAAAAAAAAGATGGCAGGGAAGCAGCCACCTGAGCAGGGCATATGATTAAAAAATGTATCACCCCCCCCCCCCCCCCAACACTATATGAGAAATCATTTAAAAATGGCAATATCCGTAGGTACTAGTTATTCTGAACATATACCAAATTCCCCTCAGAAAGAGCAGATGATTAGAAATAATGGTATATGGTAATTTTTCTGAATATTCACTGAAAAAGAGCAGAAATACTACTTTTTTCTTGTTTTGAATGTTTAAACTGCCGTGTATCTTCCGGCTCAGATGGCACGACTCACAATGCCTGTGCCCTTGCACTCCATCAGACACATACACACATATTCACATCCAAGCACACTCCACTTATTCTGACACTTAAACACCATAGCCAGGCATGTGGTGCTGAGTCCAGCAGCCAGAATGCTGGTTCACTTGGAGAGGAAATAATGAGGATATGTGCCACTACCAACTGCCAAATCTATATCCACTCACACGTATGAGCAAAATCAAATTTCTAAGCAGTGACTAGACCCACAGCCAATCACCCAGTGAGGTGACTGGCTACAAACAAAATGGCCAGAATTCAATCCTCAGGATCTGTAATGTGGTCTATTCCTTCATTATATAAATACCAAAATGGTTTTGGGAACCACCTCTAGTCTCCCACAACTCCAAGATGCTTGGGCAAATGGTCACTGCAACTTCACCATCACATATTGTAATCTTTATACACTACAAACACAAGACAATGATACACCCTTCAACAAAATATTTAACTTTCAATGTTCCAAAAAATGTCACACCCCAGAACTTGTCAAATTAAAGAAAAAAAATACATCAACAATAATAATGTCTGGTCCCAAAAAAATGTTACAACAATACGGACCAACTATCCTGTACAAATTACAGATTTTATGAACACATTTAAAAAATGTACGAAAAAAATTTGTCCAAAACATCTTGGCCTCAAAACCGTCACTATTAGTAGTATTCACAGTAACGGAAAACCAGGTCTTTTCTAAATTAGCATCATTCTTTTATTGCAACAGTGGCACAGATAGTGGGATTCTATTAAAAGCAAAGAGTCACAATGAGGACAGAATAATCAGCTACGAAAGTCTTCAAATTTCCATTATGGTAGGTGCTATGATATTAATCAGAAACAAAATAAAAATGTATTTTCAATATCATGGGTAGTGGGTCATTCCCAGGAGTAAAGCGGCCATGGTGTGGCATTAACCACCCACCCCCATCTAGAAAGAAAGAGCACAGCTCTATCTCTACTACTCCTGTGCCTTCCAGGCAGGTTACAGGGTTATATTTCAATTACATTTTAGACAAATTTTAAGTACACTCAACTCCAGTAAAGCTGTGTGCTTGTTAAGAGCCTCAAGCCAAACAAATGTTACTTCAAACAAAAATCAAACTTCAAATAAAAATATACGCACTGTCAGCATATAAGGTACCACAAATACATATAAGGTACCACAAATACATATAAGGTACCACAAATAAGAACAAAATCTCCAGAACGTGACTTTTTGGGATGGTTTTTGGGGCCCCCTAAATGAATTTTGACCATAACTCAACTCCGAGTAAACAGAACATCACACAAAGGAGCACTTAGGGGAGGAGGGGCTATGCACCCTCCCATTACTTCAACCCTTCACCAATGTGCCTGAGAACCAGATTTTTTGTTTTAAAATAACATCTAACTGCAAATCTAAACTTCATGAACAAAATTTGCTGAACCAATGATGTGAATCTGCTTGTTCAGGCAACATCTGCCGCCTGAACAGCTATGTACACAGAGATGCACATTTGGAGGTAACTCTAGAGCATCACTTTAAACTGTAAATAATTTTATTCACTTACTTCATAGCTAAAGTCATCAATTAAATGAATTAATACTATATCTGGGAAATGATTCATGGGCAACACTTGCAGATAGGAAGGCAGATATAGCTGCTGTTCATAATCTGGTCAATACAAGCAACAATACTGAACACTACTATGTTTAAAATAATTACATGTACTACAGTACTTTACATGATTAAGAATGATGTAATGTTATGAATAAATCACACTCCTGTGAAAATCACAATACATTATTCTGAAGCTGTGTAGTTCTCTGACATTTGGTTTTAAAACGAACAAGATACTGTTCGCAACAACAGCCACAAACCATCACACAAAGGTTACAGGGGCCCCCCTTCTCACACATACTTGACCTATGTATATGAAAACATGCTGTTATACAGATATAAAATTATGAAGCGTACTTCAAGTGAGTCACTGGGCTGCTAGGCCCCAGCCTTAAGTGCATAGGTTGAACGTGGCTCTACACCAATTACTTATTTATGGTGTTTATGATGTGGGAGTAAGCAATCATGGCCTAGCTTGTGGTACTACACCAGAACTTCCCTGAATGAACCGAAAAAAAAAACTATGAAAAACTTCAGTCAGGATAACCAGTCTCTGGGCTGAGATTTTAACTCAGGACCTCCTGAATATAAAGCATTAGTGTCAACCACTCATCCATCATGTTCTCTCTCTACATACTGTCAATGAATGCATTGTAACAACCATAATCTCCAAAAAAAAGATACATCACCAAGCTGCATTTCAAGGCTGGGAGTCTGATCAATCCAAATATAAATGTTATCAGCAAGAGAAGAAAAAATTCCCACTCATCCTTTACAACAGTTTCTTTCAAACTTGTACATTTGGTGTATGGCAGTACGGACATGTCACACACGGTCAACAAGATGCCTCTTACAAGCATTACAAATAAAATATTTAATCAATTATACAGAGACAAAGAACAAGGCAGAAACAATGTGGGAGAAGACATACTACAGAGGTGGAAGAGTTGATACAGGTACAAAAAAATGGTGGTAAAGCGAAAATACAACAGAAAGAAGTTTGTCATAGGATCCCCCCCACCCATCAATGGATGTGTCAAAACAATGAATGCTATAATTAAACCTGCCAACAAAAATATTCAAGGAACAAATGTCAAATTTTGTGAATTTATGGCTAGAAAACTGAACAATCATTCCTAATTTAAATATCCTGTGTTCACACACACACAAACACATCAATGTCAAATTTAGCTTCTTTAACATGTGACAGAGGATGGCTTTTGTGTCCTATCTGATTTGGCAACTTCCACTTTGCAACCACATGACTGCTTGCCTGTGAAGGTCATACAGAGCAATGGGGAAAGAATAAACCACATGGGAGCTAGGCACAGGCTCCATTATCCATTACAGCAGAGAAGTTACTGTTTGTCTTGCTGAACAAACTATATCACAACTGAACATATAAAAGCAATTTTCTCTCTGTATGACACTTTACCATATAAAGTTCTACTTTTATAATACAAAAGGAAATTATGACACAAAAATAAGTTTATTTTCTGTGTCTATATTTTCTTTTACACTTTTCATCTCTGTTAAGTATATCCTTTAGATGACTACTGAATACACTGGCGACTGGCGCACAAACTGAGAAAAGGAAGCTCTGCTGATATCTCCAGAGTCTATGGCCAAAATAAAAAAGCCATCTGTGCAAACTGCAAATTTCAGCCTTGCAAATTCTCATCACACAGGCCATCTTCCAGAAACCATTTTTATATTTCCACCCAACATCATCTTGATTCACCTATCACTTCCTAACTTTCAAATCTTAACCTTCACAACCAGTGTTCTGGTAAACCATCAACTGCTATGAGAGACTGAACACCTTTCAGCCTTAGATTAAGCTTATGTTTCTTCCACCCACATACAATAATATTCACAGCTTCAATTTCTGTTTACCACACATAAACCAACATTCATTTTCTTTGATTTTCTTCCCTTCCTAATGACCTTTATATTAGAATCATTCAGGGTGTATACCAAAATTCTCTATATTACAAAGCTTCATCACTTGAATAATTCCTGTCTGTTATCTGTCAACTGTACACATTCCTCAGGTATCAGTAAATAACAGGGCACTGACACTTTCCCCTGTGTAGGCCAATGTATATTTCCTTCCCTTCCACAGTTCAGTACATCACCTACAAAAATATAAAACACAGAAACTCGTTAACTACATCCCTGTCTAACAGCAACCGTACACTCTACAATACCCTTCACACAGAATTGTATGCTGTACTACAGTCTTCTACTACAGTAGTCCATATTTTTACTAATCCCCTGCTTTCTCATTTTAGACCAAAAAGCCTCCCTATTTACTTCACTACTCTCTTCTACTGGTGGATATAGAGGGTTTACGAGCTTTTCATGTCACACGGTCTTGGGCAGTAGCTCTTACTCCATTCCATCCAGTTCCTCTTTCCCTCAAAATCTTCTGCAACCTTTCTTCCCCAAGTCTGTTGGGAACTTCCTTTGGATCTCTTCCCCTTTATTCCAGCTTGTCAAGTAATTTTTGGGTATCTCTCAACCCCCATTCTTACAACATGCCCAAACCATCTCAACTGTGCTAACTCTATTATTTGTTTGTGGAGAATTATTCATAATCCCATTCTTACTGTTTGACTGCTGATCCTGTCTCCTTCAGTTTTCCCCTCTATTTCCCTTAAAGATCTCATTTCAGTAGCTTGCAGTTCACTATTATGCTTGGAGGATAGAGGCCATGATTCACAACCATATGTCACTACTGAGACATATGATGTTCTATATATTGTTAACTTTGTTTTCATTGTTACTTCTTTTTGTTCAACAGACTGTGGTTCAACATATAAGAAAGTCTTTGTGCTATTGAAGAGCTTACCTATTGACAGATTGAAGAGCACCATTTATGCCTACAAAACACCAATAAATACTACCTCTTTTGTCTCCTAAATTGCCATCCCATGTGGTTTTGATCACAAAAATGTTATCAGGAGCCCCTTATTCTTTACAATACCTGTGTAGAGATTCTGTGTAGGGGAATCTTATTATTCAGCAGCCAGCCCATCAGTCTACCAGGCAGGATACTTTTAAAAATTCCTGCCCAAATCTGATAATATGGGAATTCCCCTATAACTGGCAAGATTCTCAATTTACCCTTACCTTCACAAATGCGACAAACAAAAGTCACTTTCAAATCCTTTGAAAGTACAGTGGATATTCACAGAGTTCATGCAGACTTCCAGTAGCCCAGTACTGGAAGTTTTGTTTGTTAATAGTGTCAAGTAAGTGAAAGTGAATCTCAATACTCGTTAGACTACTGCATGGATTACCAGCCATTAATTCCAGAAACTGATAACAAAACTGGAGCACACCTCTGCCACAGTGACTGATATGTTTGCAGAGCTTAAGCTGCTGAGTATAACTGTGCATGATGTGACACACACTCCTCTCAGACATGCATCACGTTTCATCATTCTCCTTTGACTTCAGTCAACAAACCCCCCCCCCCCCCCCCC
>Ga0268261_10002713_pt1 | contig 12763 bp, 8 predicted proteins | sample TergutNc150P1_FD_190353 | JGI IMG/M metagenome (GOLD analysis project Ga0268261, IMG submission 190353) | Nasutitermes corniger P1 segment gut microbial community from laboratory colony in Florida, USA - Nc150 P1 (SPAdes) (version 2) | ecosystem: Host-associated > Arthropoda: Insects > Digestive... | reverse complement strand
AATACAATAGCACAGTGGACTCTTACAGATTTCTTTACAACTATGCAGAACAGAGGGTTAAAAATTTGATAAACAGAGAAAGTCACATTCATTTAAAACATAGCTGTAATTCATATGAGACAATGTATCAGAAAGTTAGAAAACTATTTAAGCACACAAACAATCACTGGCTTTAATAAAATCAGCAGAATTAACAGTTGAAACAGGAAAAGAAACAGATATTTCTAGCAGGATGGAACTACTAGGCACACAGTACGAGATATGGGATTATCAATACAGATGGCATCAGGATTTCAGTTTCCTGATATATGACATCATGCAGTTTGGCAAATGGGTACCACCATTTCTATAAACCTGTCTTCATAATTCAAGATGGAGCAACATGATTCCATTGGTGTCACACCTACCAAGCTATATGATGTCAGCCTTGAAGACCACATTCCTGACACTACATGCACAATTCCACTTCACACCACTGTGTCACATTCTTTATGTACTGGTAAGACAAATTTTTGAGGATGTCTGACCATCAAAAGTTCCTCATGACTGAAGTCTCTGATTAGAAACTGAACATAAAATGCAATAATCCATCTCAAATTTAAATCAGTCCCAGTTTGATTAAGCCTGAGATTTCATAAATACAGTAATACATCGGACACATGATACAAGCGCATGGATGCCAAAACCTGGCCAACTTTGATAACTGTGTTCCAACAGCAGTGGTAGGGTACAGGGACTTCACATGCACAGTGTGTTATTCTAAAAAAGTCGTATATTATTATGTAAGTATACATTAATCTTTAAAATCAAAAGTTCAGGGACTTTTGGATGTAATGCCATGTATTTTTCTAGACATGTAGCAACACTTAAAAGGAACCTTATACCTTCGTCTTCAGCATAGTATATGTAGGCAGCAGGTATCTCTGAAATATTAGTACCCATTATAAAACTACATGATGTCACATCCCAGAAGATTCTTACCTTAATACACAAAAACAAGAAATTAAACAACCTTACATCTTGCAAATAGTTTACATGCAAAATCTGAATTTTAAAAATCTACTAGAACATACACTTACCACACCAGAATGCCTTGATGATATGTAACAACCATAACAGCAATGAGTCCTATTGCTATGATGGCGAACAGGACACCAATAATCATTCCTATTGGCACTACACACAACAACACACCAAGAAAAAAGAAGAGATAATTAATTTAAGAAGTCCTGAACAAGTGTCTTCCAAGTAATGTTTCCTTTCTGTCAAAACTTGTATCCATAGAGCAACCATGCATACTATATGCCAATCCCATCTCATCTTCCTTGAGTTTGTTGTTCTAATATGATTTGGTGCAAATAACAAATATTTAAATTCCACCTTGTGCAAGTCTGCCTGTCCTCGTATTATTCCCACCCCTTAAGCTCAAGTGCTCTTCGCCACACCTTCCATTAATCCTTCAAATGCCAAGTTAAATCCCATCTGCCATTTGCTGGCATTAGTAGGAGCTCACCCTATATTCCACGTTAGCAGGATAAGGGTTAATGTAAGAGACAAAGCTCCCCACCCAAACAAAACAGCAGGAAAAATGATTCATATGATTTTTGCAATACAGGTAAAATTATTAATTGTTTTTAAAACTTCAAAATCCAATTGTTTCCAAGCACCAGTATCCTACATTCTATTTTGTGTCTTGCTTGAGAGTTACTTGAATTACTTGTTAATGCAAAATTCTAAATTTACTTTGCAGAAAAACAGACTATGAAACTGGTACATCCACAACAAGCACAGACTTAAATTAGCAGCTATAGTTGCACCTTGTAGAATTCCAGGACCAGTTAAACATTTTTTAGTATGAATGCTTGAAATGTTCCTATATAAATTGTCATTTCCAGCTTGACAATCAAAATTGTCCACATCTCCTTCTTGTTTCTTGTCCCACATGTTCATCCAAAAGTATGAGATTTAATATCCATTTTTATAGCACTGACAGCTGAATTTTAACTCAGGAATAATGGTATATATACTAATAAATGCAGCACTTGGCCTAATCAACTGCACATATACATGTCACAGTAGTAAAATGCAGGGGTGATGCTGGTTGATTAAGCTCTGGGATTCAACAAACTCTGGGGGCAATACTCTTCCCCCACTCCCTCCATCTCCAAAATCATCCTAACATAAAACATAATGCAAGCTTGCAAATTTTTTATGCAATAGTGAAGAAAAATTTGGGGTTAGAGCTTGTCTGAATAGGATTTAGAGAAAGCCCAACAAAATTTTATGCTATAGTACAAAGTTTTACTTCTAAACAATCAAAGCAATCAAACTTTCCTAATAAAATTGGCAGCAGCAAGCAATTCAGAGCTAAATCACCCACCTAACCAAACCAAACCAAATCTTACTCAGGCCAACTTACCTGCAGACTCAGTTGTAAATCGTACAAAAAGACTGTTTTTAGATGATCCTGCTTCATTTGTAATATATGCCACACAGCTGTAAGCAGTAGAAGGTGAAAGTCCAACAACATTTATAACAAAAGAGTCATTTTCAAAATCCCATGTAACTCCATTTGCAACAGGAAGTTCAGGATTGTCCTCTGCAATACAGTTAACTGTGCCATTATGAATTGTACATCTGTTTTTGCTAAGGTCAGGTAAGTTCCACACTAAACAAACCTTTTCAGTCTCCAAGCATGATATTTATTTGTGCACAGGTGCACCAGGCACTGAAAGCAAATGAAAACCTTTTATTATGTCTGTTACTGAAGAAGATTGTTAGACCCCCATCACACATCACATCAACAATACTGAATATTTTGTACAAATATTCACACATCAAAATGCAGTTACATAAAAACAACCGCTGCATGCTGTAACACTATCTATTGGGATGTGTGGTCCATTCATTATAATTTTAAATGGTTTTCGGTTCATAAATTTTAGTCAAAAATGTGACTATATAAACATGTAAGTATCCATAGAATACAAAGATTTATTCATATGTTCAGAAATGTCCATCACAGGTCCTTATTAAAAATGGTCCTATTCAAGAGACACAGGTACCCACTTTAAGAAGCAGTAACTTGAGGAGAGAGATACTTTGAAAAATTCTGAAAAAATGGTAATATTAAATACATATCCTTGTTGATAACTCTCCTTCTCCTTTCAGTTTTAGTAAAATTTTTCATCTTCTTGTCCATTACGAGGAGTGCTGGTAAAAGGTATTATGAGTACATCATAAAATACGCCTTGATCATGCACATGCAAATTATAAAGAATGAACACATAACATGTGATGTAGAAATTAATAACAGTACAAAAGCAAACCAAGTTTACTACCAAATAAATCAAACAACAGAAGGAAAGAAGGAAATCAACAACAACACTAATATGAGAATTTACAAAATGGTTTACCTCCCGACAATGTTCTTTGGTTCATAAAGTTGGATGATGTTAAAAAAATATATGAACAGGATTACAGGTTCAGAGATGAAATACTTAAGAAAATGCATGAGGAAAAGAGGAAGAGACAGAATTATAAATAGCCAAATTTGAGGTATACTAAATCAAGTGCCAGTTACTAAAGTGGTTGACAGGAGGAACTAAGATGGTCTGGGCACCTAATTGAGATGGATGAGAACAGGAAGCCTAGGAAAGTAGGGGAAACAAGACTTGAGGGGGCAAGGGAAAGAGAAAGGCCAAGGATGGAATGAAAGGAGCATATGTAGAAGCTGAGGAGGAAAAGAGAAAGAACTTGCAAGAGGCAACCAGGCTGGTGAAGGGCAGGAAAGCATTCCCGATCTGACTGATGCAACCTGATGCCTAAAAGGGCAACAAGAGAATAAAAGAAGAATAAAAGAAAAAAGCATAAAATGTATAAGATGTTAATTTAATACTATTAAAGAAGTAAAAAAGAGGAAGGAAAACCAAAAATATACAAGTTTTCCAGTCACAATAATTGAGTATCCTTGTCCTGCCATTAGTACCCCTAACACTGCTGAAATGCTGTACATTATGAGATTGAGCTATTGACCATAATTTTTCCACTTCCCCTAATTACTCCAGAAGTTTATGTCATTCCAGTATTGTTCCCTCCACATGCTGGTTTATTATGTAGTCAGTAGAGGAATATCATGTTAGTCAGGCCATGTTGATTTTGATGGAATCCACTGCAAGGTAATGGCACAGCAAGCCTCCCTTAAATCGAACCCCAGGTCTGCACCTCAGGATTATTTGGAGATTCGTACCCTGGGTCACATGGGTGGCGGTAACAGGTGTGGTAGGGATATCCTGTAGAGGGTTACTATGGCACATGCTGGCTAACAGGGCTGTAGTCTACCCAAGCCAAAGTGAAAGGTATTGTGTTGAAGGCTGCATGGCAGTGGGGTAGTAATAGCAGTGTCAAAAACAATCCCCTTGGGGAAACAGGTCACACCCCACTGTATGCAGGCCTTCTGTCCGCGTGGAGCTCCATGTATGGTGACCATATGTGTTTCCCCCATTTTATGGGAGAGCTCCTTAACCGGGGACTCTGAGAGATATGAATGAATAAATAAACCACTGGCTCTGGAAACAGAACATCACTCTCCACAGGGGACCCGCTGGGGGACCATGGAGTGGGGACTCTTTTACCAGAGACTTTGATAGGAAGGTGAGATTTTGTTGTATCAGGAGACCTTTTTTATTTGGGATTCCGGGTGACATGTAAAAAAATGTTCTGGTAATGGGCATCTCTCTCCATAGGGACCCCACTGGGGAATCTGGTGGGGGGCTCGTTTACCGGGGTCTCTGAAAGACAGCTGAAGGAGGGCTCTGGAAATGGAGTGTCTCTCTCTCTCTAGGGGAGCTGTGAGAGGGGTACCTGGTGGGGGGACTCTTTTACTGACGACCCTGAAGGATATATAATGGAAGGCTCTGGAAACGGGCATCTCTCAGCATATGGACCTTGTTGGGGAACCTGGAGGGGGGGGGCTCATTTCCCGAGGAATTTTAGAGACAGACGAAGGAGCGCTCTAGAAACGAAGCATCTACCTCTATGGGAGTTCTGTAAGGAGAGCCTGGAGGGAGGGCTCCCTTACTGGAGACCCTAAAGGATATGTAAAAGCTGGCTCTGGAATTGGGTATATATCTCTCTATAGGGACCCGTTGGGAGACCATGGAGAGGACACTGCTTTGCCGGGGACTTTGAGAGAAAAGTGAGATTTTGTTTTATCAGGAAATCTTGTTTACTGGGGAATCCGAGTGATATGTAAAAGAAGGCCCTGGAAATGGGCATCTCTCTCCATAGGGGCCCCGTTGGGGAACCTAGAAGGGGACTCGTTTTGCATGGGACTTTGAGAGACAGATAAAGGAGGGCTCTGAAAATGAGGCATCTTTCTCTATGGGAGCACTGTGAGGGTAACATGGAGGGAGGGCTCTTCTAATGGGAAATCTGAAAGCTATGTAAGACATGTCAAGGAACGCTTTGGAAATGAAGCCCCTCTCTCCTTACAGAGGCTCTGTGAAGGAAACCTGAAGGGAGGGGTCCTATACTGGGGACTCTGAGAGACATGCAATAGAAGGCTCTGGAAATGGAATGTTTTTTATAGGGCTCCATAAGAAGAACCTAAGGCACTTAGCAAGGGAGGACTCAGCCAATATGTTTCCTGGAATCGGCAACTTTTCTTCAACAGGATACAATCCAGGGTTGTTACCGGCCTCCTTACTGGACATAACACCCTGAACAGACACATTTATGTAATGGGACTGACGGACAGTCCCTTATGTAGAAGGTGTGGAGAAGAGGAAGAAAACTCTGATAACGTTTTGTGTGAGTGTGAAGGCTCATCAGCACTCAGACATACCTATTTGGGTTCATTTTCATTGGACCATGAGGATGTTAGAAGTCTAAGTCTAGAAGGAATATGGAACTTTATTAAAAGAACAGGGCTCCCATGATTTGGACATCAGTTTCAAAAGCACAAAGGGCCTGTCAAAACGGACTACATGCATTGGGACCGAAAAGGCTCTAATACATTTACAATTCTATTCTATTCTAATACCACGGAAATGCCTTTCTAGGAAATGGATGCATGAGAACATATTTATTTTATAAAACAAACAGATGTTTAAAAAACTTATAGATTTTAACCCTTTGCTTTAAGAAGAGATTACTTTTCGGTCAATTTAGAGTAGAAGAGTGTCAAAAATGTGTACGTGAGAACAAGAGAAGGAGCTAGTTTCATTTAACACAAGATGCAGCTTAATTTAACTCGGGAATAGAGAACAAAAACAAATTCAAATTAATACACGCAAGTAGCTTAGGAAATTAAAGATCCAGCCTGACAGACATGATATCAGCATTACCTTTCACATATGCACACCCACATAATAAATATAATAAAATAATCTGTGCAAGATAGATACCAACTGCTTCTGTTCTCGTATTACCAGTCACAGCAACTGAGCTATTATTTTTCCCATTCATAGCTCTTACTGACACTTTGTATTCTACACAAGCATCAAGGTCTCTGATAACATAGGAGTCTTCTTCAATCTCAACAATACTGCTATCGTTGCTTCCACTTACAGCATGCACCCAGCGTATGACATAACGCGTAACACAGTAGCTATCTGAAAATGGTTTCTTCCAGTTTACACTAATATTGTGTGAAAATGGTGTCAATGTTAATTCTTCAACGTGACCAGGAACTGCAAGATAAACAATGTAGTTAATTACTTAAATAATTGCACAATACTTTTTTAAATACATTATTATGTCAGCATATACAACTAAGTAAAGTAAATTTGCTTCCAGTAAAAGTTCCTAAAGCATGTAAAAAATCTTAAAAATATTTACTTAGTGAAACATTGCAAATAATCATTTTACAGTGGAGAAGCATCAAAACACACACACACACACACACACACACACACACACACACACACACACACACACACACACACACACACACACACACACACACACACACAAACAGTCAATTGTCAGAGGCAGGAAAAGAGCCAGCTTTACCTCAAACAAAGGGCATTTTATTTATGTTACCCATGAAAACCGATAATATGTCCAATTAGGCAACTGAGAGAAGTTTGGCAAATTAGAGATCCAGGCTGGCTGGCATAACATCACAGGAGGAAATTTCAAAAAGGTAGTGTTAGTGTATTTATTCAATCCCATCTAAAATTTACTACCCTAAATCTTGATAAATATAGTGTAGACCGAGACATCGAAGTCTGTGCACTTCAACTTGACTCCACATTTTTAAACATCTGTATTTTAGCTATCTATAGGTCACCAGAAGGAAATTTTAATACATTTGTATCTCAACTAGAGAAGATACTAAAAAATTGTGTACTATAAAATCAAACCTTATAATATGTGGTGATGTAAATGTAAACTATCTACAGGAAAGTGACAAAGAGAGCCAGTTGAATGTCCTTTTAAATTCATACAACCTCTTTAGCATAGTTCAGTTTCCTACCAGAACTTACAAACATTCCATTTCAGCCATTGATAACATTTTCATTGATGCTAATAAGGTAGATACCTATGAGGTAATTCCAGTAATAAATTGACTTTCTGACCATGATGCACAAATTATAAATTTAAACACTTTGTATAATAATAAGTCACATGGGTACCAGACCTATTTCAGAAGAAACATTAATAAATACACCATGGCAGAATTTCAAAACAGCCTATGCTATGAATCATGGGATCAGGTTTTTGACAGTGAAGATGTTAATAAAATTTTTAACTCTCTTTGAACACTTACTTAAGGACTTTTTATGCCAGTTTCCAATTAACAAAAATTAATAATGGAACTAAGACACCATGGATAACGATAAGAATTAAAACCTCCTGTATACAGAAAAGAAAATTGTACTTAGCATGCAGAAAAAGTACAGACCCACACATTAAGGAGTACTGTAAACGCTATTGTAACATACTATCAAAAGTCATTAAAGAGGCTAAAAAACGCCACTATGATAATCAGATTAAAAATTCTACCAACAAGAATAAAACAACATGAAACATAATAAACAAGAAACACACAGAAATGTACATAATACAAACATTAAATTACTAAATATTGTTGGCATTACTACTGATAATCAACAACTCATTGCAGAGTCCTTTAATTCCATCACAGTACATATTTTCCATACTAATTTTTGTTGTTACAAATAAGAAACTGTTTCAATTAAACTCACAGGTTCACAATATACACACCAAATATAACTATAAATTGCATTTATTATCGACAGGCTTAACACTAGTCCAGAAAGGAGTAGCATACTCTGGATGCAAAATTTACTATAATTTACCATCACAAATAAAAAAAATTTCAAATATTATAGCCCTATTCAATACTACGTTGAAGAAATTTCTTCTTCAATATATATTCTACTGTGTAGATGAAAACTATCAACAAAATTGTAATGATTATGATTATCAATAAATCAATGTTCTATGTATCAATAAAGGCTTGTTAAACTGTGAGTGTGATTAGCTTTAGCACATGAACTTTGAGATGGCAGTGTCTTCTTGCATTACTTTGCTACCTGTACTCGCTTTTGTATACTTGTGTCATGTGTTGTAGAGTAATGATTCTCATTGTTATTAATGTATAGCTGTCAAATGTTTTATATGTTGCATGAGGTTGCTGAATTGTTCCATACCCGTAAGATACAATGGAATATAATAAAGAGATGAGATGAGATTCCTTCTTTCCTTCAATAGCTGAGAATATTAAAACCACAGATAGAAACGCCTATATGCATAATAAAATTACATTAGATACTAAAAATATTGATACATCTTCACAGTTTGTAAAGGAAGTGAATAAATTAAGATATGCAACACTTCAAAGTAAACCAACTACATCTACTGAAATTGAAAACATGATTAAAACCATTAAACCAAAGAAATCACATGGAAATGATAAAATTTCAACTACATTATTGAAAATAACTGTTCCTTTTAAAAGCTCACCCCTTAATTATATATGTAAAAAAAGTAATTACTAAAGGTATCTTTCCAGACAGATTGAAGTATTCTATAATAAAGCCCTTATATAAAAAACGTAATAAAAAAAGCTGTACGCAATTACAGGCCAATAGCTTTGTTAACTTCCTTTTCAAAAATTTTAGAAGAAGTAATACAGATAAGGTTACTGGACCATTTGCACAAAAACAACATTATAAGTAAAGAACAATATGGATTTAGAATAGGATTTACAACAGAAAACAGTGTTTATAAACTAATAAATTAAGTGTTAAATGCCTTAAACAATTAACAAATAGTGGGAGGTATCTTCTGTGAACATACTAAGGCATTTGACTGTGTGGATCATGACATATTAATATCAAAAATGGAGAATTATGGAGTTATTGTTAAGGGTAAAGAGATTTTCCAATCATACATCAAAGGTAGATACCAACAAGTCCTAATAGATATTAAAACAAACCACAATACTACGGTTTCAAATTGGGCAAGGATTAAACATGGAGCACCACAAGGCTCTGTATTAGGCCCCATGCTGTTTCTTTCATACATAAATGATTTACCGGCAGTTATAAACAAAAAGAGCAATAACAGTTTTGTTTGCTGATGATACAAGCATATTTTGTACTCATCGTAAATTTATGGAATTCCATGAGAATATTGAAACAGATTTTGGAAATGTAAACAAGTGGTTTAAAAAAAACTGCCTTTCATGAAACATTGAGAAAACTCATTTCATACACTTTAAGACAAAGAACAGCCAATTCATTGACATAAGTATATGTTTAGATAATAACAGAATTTTTAACAACTCATATACTAAATTTCTTGGCCTAATAGTTAATAATACACTTTCCTGGAAACCACACATAGACCACTTAATAAATAAACTGAATACAGTTTGCTATTTAATTAGATCTGTTAAGCTCTATGTAAGTACAAATGCTATTATTATGATTTACCATTTCCTTTTCACGCTGTAATGACTTATGGAATAATATTCTGGGAAAATTCCTCCCATAGTACTCAGGAATTTAGAATGCAAAAAAAGGCAATTAGGATTATTACGGGGCATGGTAAGAGACAATCCTGTAGGAACTTTTTCAAAGAATTAAACATTTTATCATTTATGTTGGATTATGTAATTCCTTTACTTATATTTGTGTCAAATAATAGGTAACAGTATTTTGCAAATTCTGAAATACATAACATAAATACCAGGCACATTTCTAACTTAAATTTGCCTAGGGCACATTTGAACATTTACCAAAAAGGAGTTTATTATTCAGGTATTAAGATTTTCAATAGTCTTCCACAGGACATCAAAACATACATTGATAATCCAAGAACATTTAAAAAGGCAGTAAAAAATTTTTATATACGAACTCCTTTTACTCATGAAATGAATATTTTGATAACAATAAGTTCTAACTTGTTAATATCTCTTATCAATACAGTATTTTATTAGTATCCCACAATTTTCAGTATTTTGTTCTTATATTGTATTACTGTTTCATTGTATTTTATCATAATATTCAGATATTATATTATATACCATAACTAATATAACCTTTCCGTAATTACGTTATAATCAGAATGTCGCCTATTCAGATGTATCCTGAAAATAATTGTATTGTATTTACTTCATGCATTATATTTGTAACCTTATTTCTGTATTGACAAGTTCCATATCCGATGGGTCAAAAGCCCAATGGACCAAATAAAAGCTAAATAAATTGAAATTGAAATTACCTCTCGTTTTTGCACACCCAAATAATAAAAATAATCAAATAATCCATGCATGATAGTTACCAACTGTTTCTGTTGTCGCGTAATTAGTTACAGCATCTGAGCTACTGTTTTCCTCATTCATAGCTCTTACGGACACTTCGTACTCTACACAAGCATCAAGGTCTCTGATGACATAGAGGTCCTCTTCACTATTAACAATGTCGCTACCGCTGCTTCCACCTCCAACATGCACCCAATATATGACATAATGTGTAACACAGTAGCTATTTGAAATTGGTCTCATCCAGTGTACACTAATATTGTGTGAAAATGGTGTCAAAGTTAAATCTTCAACTTGACCAGGCACTGCAAAATAAACAATGTAGTTAATTACTTAAATAATTGCACAATACTTTTTTAAATAAATTATTATATCAGCATATAAAACTAAGTAAAATAAATTTGCTTCTAGTAAAAGTTCCTAAAGCATGTATAAAATCTTAAACATATTTACTTAGTGAAACATTGCAAATAATAATTTTACAGTGGAGAAGAATCAAAACACACACACAAACAGTCAATTGTCAGAGGCAGGAAAAGAGCCAGCTTTACCTCAAAAAATGGCATTTTATTTATGTTAGCCATGAAAACTGATAATATATTCAATTATGCAACTGAGAGGAGTTTGGCAAATTATAGATCCAGCCTGGTAGGCATGAAATCACAGGAGGAAACTTCATAAAGTTGGTGTTAGTGTATTTATTCAATCCCATTTACAATTTACTACCCTAAATCTTGATAAATATAGTGTCGAACGAGACATCAAAGTCTGTGCACTTCGACTTGACTCCACATTTTTAAACATCTGTATTTTAGCTATCTGTATGTCACCAGCAGGAAACATTAATACATTTGAATATCAACTAGACAAGATACAAAAAATTGTGTACTATAAAATCAAACCTTATAATATGTGGTGATGTAAATGTAAACTATCTACAGGAAAGTGACAAAGAGAGCCATTTGAATGCCCTTTTAAATTCATACAATCTTTTATGCATAGTTCAGTTTCGTACCAGAACTTACAAAAATTCCATTTTAGCAATTGATAACATTTTCATTGATACTACTAAGGTAGATACCTATGAGGTAATTCCAGTAATAAATTGACTTTCTGACCAAGATGCACAAATTATAAATTTAAACACTTTGTATTATAATAAGTCACATGGGTACCAGACCTATTTCAGATAAAACATTAATAAAGACACCATGGCAGAATTTCAAAACAGCCTAAGCTATGAATCATGGGATCAAGTTTTTGACGGTGATGATGTTAATAAAATTTTTAACTCTCTTTGAACACATACTTAAGGACTTTTTATGCCAGTTTCCCATTAACAAAAATTAATAATGGAACTAAGACACATTGGATAACGATAAGAATTAAAACCTCTTGTATACAGAAAAGAAAATTGTACTTAGCATGCAGAAACAGTACAGACCCACACATTAAGGAGTACTGTAAACGCTATTGTAACATACTATCAAAAGTCATTAAAGAGGCTAAAAATCGCCACTATGATAGTCAGATTAAAAATTCTACCAACAAGAATAAAACAACATGAAATATAATAAACAAGAAACACACAGGAATGTACATAGTACAAACATTAAATTACTAAGTATTGTTGGCATTACTACTGATAATCAACAACTCATTGCAGAGACCTTTAATTACATCACAGTAAATATTTTCCATACTAATTTTTGTTGTTACAAATAAGAAACTGTTTCAATTAAACTCACAGGTTCACAATATACAAACCAAATATAACGATAACTTGCATTTATTATCGACAGGCTTAACACTAATCCAGAAAAGAGTAGCATTATCTAGATGCAAAATTTACAATCATTTACAATCAAAAATAAAAAAAAAATTCAAATAATATAGCCCTATTCAAAACTACGTTGAAGAAATTTCTTCTTCAATATATATTCTACAGTGTAGATGAATACTATC